>Ga0210057_1001083_pt1 | contig 42407 bp, 40 predicted proteins | sample CryGeyCG2114_010_2_FD_183968 | JGI IMG/M metagenome (GOLD analysis project Ga0210057, IMG submission 183968) | Groundwater microbial communities from aquifer - Crystal Geyser CG10_big_fil_rev_8/21/14_0.10 (SPAdes) (version 2) | ecosystem: Environmental > Aquatic > Deep subsurface > Groundwater ... | reverse complement strand
GAGTTGATTAAGAAGTTTCATTAGGTCATCAAAAGAAATATCTGGAAATCGTTTTTTGAAGTCCGCAGATATTTTGTGTTTATCAGGATTTGATACTCCAAGAAATGGGTGTGATGTGCCCATGTATTTCACCGGATCAAAGCGACGATCAAGTTTCTTTGGCGCAGAATAAATACTGTCTTGAATATATATAAGATCATCCATACTTATGTTTTTAAGTATACGTATTTTATTAAACTTACGCATTTGCTCTTGTAAGAACGATAGCAGCAAGAGCTCGTGCTCCCTTTTCTATTTCATCTGGTGAAGTATATCCATCAGGATTATGTGCTATCCCATTTGACCGAGTAAAAATAAGCGACGTCGGAATACCAGCTACTGCAGCATTCATCGCATCGTGTCCTGCTGAGCTTATGGTGCGTTTTACGGAGCCGATATCATATTGAGCAATGACTTGTTCACCCAAAGATATGAGGCTTGGGTCCATAGAAACAGGATCTCCACTCCCATCAAGAAGCCTGCGTTGAACAGGCATGGTGGCTTGATTGTGGTCATTATCAATCATATACAACATTTCATCAAGTGCTCTATCGCGGTATTCATCAATACCGCGGACATCTAAGCCTAAAATTACTTGTCCATTGTGAATAGTATATGTACCGACGGTGCCGACTACGCGATTATCCTTATATTTTTCTGAAATATGTTGAATGTGAAGGGCAATTTCACAAGCCAACTTATGGGTGGCAAGTGATGTTTTATGTTCATAAAAGTGGATATTTTTCTCGGCTACTTCTTGTTGACTCATACCTCTTAATGTAATTGGAGAATCTGGAAATTGAGGATGTGCAGCTTTGTAATCTGGATTTATTTCATTGATGAATTCGTTAAGAAGTCTTATGAGGCTTGAAACGTGAGATTGATCCTTTCCGCTGATACGAATTATGGCTTGAGTATGGCCAGGAATTTTGTTCAGAGCTTGGTTTTCTATTGAGATGTTTCCAATTGAGATAGAAACACTTTGGTCATGAATATTTTCCATAAGACCATGTAGATAGCCAACCACTTCGCCAAGTGGAGGCAATGCATCCGCTCTATTTCGTAAATTCATTGGAGTTGCTCCGGAATGACCAGCGACACCTCGTACATTAATGGCCACATATTCTGAACATGGATACACTGTTTCATCTGGTTCGAGTTCTTCTCCGATAGTAATCTCAAATCGTTGTGGTGCAGCAACAGCTTCCACAAGTCCTATATCAACACCATCTCTATGATTTTGTCCTGTTTGGTCAACGTGGAGTTCAAATACTGTATCAGCGTCAGCTGGTTGAAGGAAAGGTTTTTTCACTATTTCAAGATCCCCGCCAGCATCTATAATTGCTTGTCGAAGCGTCACTCCATTTGCATCAGTAGAGTTGAGAGTTTTATCACTCAATCCATTAAACATGGCGTCACTCCCAAATAACGCTCTTCTAAAACGGGCCGACTCTTCACCGGTTACCCCCAATATCCATATGGGTTTATCGTGATGAGCTCCGGATTCTTTGATTGCTTTTGCAGCGACTATGCCAGATAGAATTCCCGTAACACCGTCAAACATATCTGCCTCAGGCACCGTGTCATAGTGAGACATGATAATAATTGGCTTAGCATCAGGGTTTGAACCTTTTAATTTACCGATGATTCCCAATGGATGAGAATCATCAACTTCCAACTCTGCCTCCTGCATCAAATTTTGAACAAATAAACGCCCATTCATATCCTCTTGAGTAAGAGCAAGTCGCGAAGGTGCGAAGTGGGGCAAGTCTGGAATTTCTGGAAATGGATCAACTTCACGACCTCCTATTTGAGCCAGTGCAATTATTTGATCATAAATATCTTGACCGTGAATACGTTCAAGCATCTCAGTTGTTCTTTGAGATTCTATTTGAGTTGAGGTCTTTGCTTCTATCATATATAGATAAATGGCATTATACCGCATTATTGATATAATAAGATCTATTATGAATTGTTTCTGCATTCTTCGCCGTGATTATTTACCGGCGGAGAACACTGTCCCAGGTATTTCTCTCCTCAATGTTCAAAGAAGAGACACGCAAGAAATTCAAAATGTGAAAACAATAGGCAGAGATAGAGCATTCCTTTTAAAGGAATGTTTTGGGGATTACTCCACAATTTGTTCTACTATTTGATCGGCATTTGAGGGATCAACTCCTTCGTATGTGATCGCCACAATGATATATCCGTCATCAAGATTTGCATTTTTTATATATTCATCATCAGCCCAATCGGGATTTATCTTCCCGAGACTTGCTATCCTTTTAAGACGGATGCTTCTCGTAAACGATGGTTCTTTTGAATATCCAACAATTTGTCCTGATTCAATTTCTGAACATACTTCTTTTGAGAACATCTCCATACCGTCATAATCAGGTTTTGCACTTTCTTGACAGGTTTCTTTTGCTTGTGCAAGCTCACTGGGAGATTCATTAAATAGTACAATCTCATTTTGGAGACCATATTGAAATTTGTCCCCAATTGCGATACGAGCTAGATCGCCAGATAAATTTGTCAGATCTTTTTGATAGAAAGCTCCATAGCCACCTCCCATACCATACGCGAGTGTATAGGAAAACATCAGCTTTCCGCCAGTCTTTTTTTCTTGAAGCGATACTCCGGTATTGCTTGGATCTTGAGCTGTACTAGTCATAATCTTCACTTCCCAGATGTCAGGGTCATACTGAAAGGTCATATCCTTTAATTGTGAGTCTGAAAAAGTAGATAGATTCATCGCTTTTGAGGGCTCAATTTCAAGATTGATCTTGTCAGAAGTCGTTTGTTTTTGTTCTGTGATTTTGGCAAGCTCTTGCGTCAGTTTTTTATTTTCTTGAAATAATTGATACGTGAAAAAGGAGCTTCCTACAGAAACGATAAGAAAAATTACAGCAAAAATTAAAATGATAAACGAGTATCGAGATGAAGAATTTGATGGTTTTGGTATATCTTGATTGGTTTCTATAGTTTTAGTATATCAAGTGTTGAGATGTTCATTGGTGGGATATTCATTTAAAACGGAGTAAGTGGGACCATCTCCTTAAGTGTAAAAAAGGTGCTTACTGATCTAGTATGATATACTATCAATAGTTATGAATTGTTTCTCCATTCTTCGCCGTGTTTATTTACCGGCGGAGAGCACTGTCCCAGGTATTTCTCAAAAACCGGCCGCTTATTAAAAAGCTAATCCGGAGATCTTCTATTGGAAAAAATGATACCGTTCTTGAAATTGGTCCCGGAACGGGGAATATCACCGAAGAATTGCTTCATGTTGCTCGGAAAGTAATTGTGGTTGAGATTGATCCAACGCTCACGAAGTTGCTTCGTTCAAAATATTTTGATAATCAAAATCTCACCCTTCATCAGATGGATTTTATGCATTTCCAGCTGCCCAATTATCCGTATAAAGTGTTTGCGAATCCACCTTTCTCCATTCAAGGAAAACTGGTCAGAAAACTTTTGGATGCAACAAATCCTCCCGAAGATTGTTACTTAGTTCTTCGAAAAGATTTTGCATATCGATTGGGAGGGATCAGAAAAGATGGTGAGCTTTCACGATATTATAAAAAGCGATTTGAGTTTGAGATAGTACATCAATTCAAGGGAAGTGATTTTAAACCAAAGACGAGAGTTTGGACTGTTATGTTAAAGATTGAAAGGAAATAATCCTATAGTATAATTACCTCATGGAATATCTCGCGCAGGGTCAAAATGCCAGGGTATATCGACTTTCTGGAAATGAGCCTCAGGCTCGAATTCAACATGCTCAATTAGTCCGTACAGAAGGACATGAAAACCCTTTAAACTACGCAATTCTCTATTGCATTCATGACATATGTCATGCATCGTTCCCTCAACATTTTGCAGAAGTTGTATCGTGTGGTGTTGATACGATGAGCTCATCAATGAATTTGGACGAAGGAGGAATTCCATCATATCAGCCGAATCACCGCATATATTTTAAAGAATTGGATGTTCCAAAAGAACATCATCATTTTGGATCACAGGCTTCTATTGGGTTACATGGTGAGAAGCTAAGCACCTGCGGGTGTTTTGGTTGTACAAATCATAGAACACTTCATGATGAAAATAGAAAAAGAATGTGTGAATTATCTCTCAAGCTGAAAGAATATGGCATCATAACTCCATGGGATGATCTCAGTGATTGGTGTGTGGACTCAGCGGGGAATATTGTTTTTTTTGAGGCCGATTTATTTCTCCCTCCAGTGTTTAGAGAGCGACTTGATGAATTTGAATTTGATCCAAAAGTCAATGGAAGAGTGTTGCGACAATTAGATTTTATTGAAAAAAGTGGGTATGTTGAACGCTTTTAAGAATGATTTACACAATAGATTTGGGTGACCGACCGGATTATTCCTTATTTAGATTAACAAAAATTTATTGTACATTTTAGTCCGGAGCCCATGTAGTTATTCGGAACTGATTCCGGAAGAATTTGTATTCGAGAAAAGTCTAAAAGCCCTGCAAAATTCATTAATTGAAAATACTCTGCCAACTTAGGACAAATATATGTAATTCCTGAGTGAGGGGATCTCACATAGTTTAATAATTGATAATTCCATTCAGGATTTTGCCCTGTTAGTAATTCTGTCGGAATTTCGCAAACTATATCACCGCTCAATCTTTGTGGAAGGTCATTCCATTTGCTAAATGTTTGATCAACCGGGACAAGAACAGATTTTGTTACCGTTGGTAAATCTGCTCCGATAAATTGATCAATATGCTTTTTTACACGATATTTTTCACTATAAGGATATGACCGAATGTTTGATGAAGGCTCGACAAATATCAGTTGATGATCGGGGAAAAATAATTGTGCACCCTTCTCTCTTTCTTCGTCAAACCATCCGAGCTTATGGCCCCAAAAAAGAAATTTTTCTCCTTTCACTAACAATCCCCCCGCAGCTTCCATATATGTTTCTGGCTTCATAATTCTTGATTTCCTTACTTTTTCTGGGAGCTGGCTATCATCATGAAAATCAATTGCCGATATAGCACCATTATATTGAAATACATCTTGCACAAACCTATACGGTGTATTAGAAAGTACCAATCCTTCATTTTGAGCAATGAAGTGTGCATTTGCTTTTAATTCAGCAAGGTCATGTTTTTGGCTAAAGAGTAAACGTTCGAACATGAGGTATTATATCAGAAATAAAGCCTATAGTAAACATAGACAGAAGTTGATGCTTATTCATCTGAGTGTCCCCGAATGATCGATGAGGCGCGCATTTACTTCGATATTTCCATTTTTCATAGAGCCAAAAATTGAATATCCATCAAATTTGTTTGAATAGTATTGAGGAATTTGATAAGGGATATTATGGGATCCAACAAGAGGAATTGTTGAATTCATACTGATTTGATGATCCAACATGATCTTGAACCAAAGACAAGAGTATGGACGGTTATGATGAGGGTGATTGGAAGTAATTAATATTGTAGTTAAAAGCATCAACATACAACTATGTATAATGAACTAATGTATCTTGGAGTAATATATTATGAAAAAAACAGGACAAAAAATAATTTGGACTGGACAATGAATAATATTAGCGCTCATTAATAGATTGTAAGTGTTCTATTGGATTATTCTAAAGAGTCTTTTTTTGTTTGTTAATCAAAATATTCTGTTGCCACTTGCTCGGTTTCTTATCAGTTCGATGAATGCAGCCCGCCCAACAGCACGGACGTTTTTGTCCTTCAACTAGTTCCTCAATAGTTCGTCTAACTCGTTTTAAACGAGTTTGTTCTTGCTTCGCATTTTCTATCCAGCAAATGAATTCATTTCGAGCAATGGGAGTTAAGTTTTCCCAAAGGCCAGTAATTTGTTCTGTTTTACTTAAGGCTTTGTTTAAGTCATCGGGCACTTCATGCACTAAGCCACCCAATAATGTGGATTTACTCATTGTTATATTATTTTATGTAATAATTGTATTCCAACTTTAAGATGAGAGAATTGCAATCAACAGCGGTACCTAAGTATGGGTGACCGACGGGATTCGAACAAAACGCGTCTTAATTTCGAATGGTTTAAGATAGAAAACCCTACTGCTCAGCTCCATAAGAAGAGAAAATAGCATATTCTTATCATTCTCCTCGGAAGATTCTTCTTCATATAAAGATTCAAGTGTCTTTGAGTGGTGGGAAAGCATTGAAGATGCTTATTTTGAAATTTACCCACGTATTTCTATAAATTATTTACAAATACTCCGTTTTCTATCCCAGGCAAACTCGTTTGGAAATCACTTGATGGTATGAGAAATAATGCATGTTCAGATATATGAGCATGAAGAAAAGAGGAATCATCCCTGAGAAAGAAAAAGATCCATAGTGCCACTTTGTGCTAATTCATGACGAAGTGTTGTAGAAAATGAGCGAAAATACGGATGTTGTATTAGCGGCATATTTGTAGCGATTTTATGATTCCCTGCTTTGAGAACGGAAGTTACTTCACATAATTTTCTTACGCCATTGACTACTACTTTTGGTAGGTAGTCTGCAGCAACAGCTATAGTAATATAAGCATTTCTTTTGTCATCTAATATTTGCTGAACAGACTTTCCCGTTTCGAGAGATGTGTTTTCCGCCCACGATACAAAGCTGGGCAAGCCCAATAAAGCATCCACATGTGCTCCTCGAATATCGTCGTCTATCTTTAATAACATTTCAACTGCGTGTAAAGCTTGTAGTCGGCCAAGTATGCCTGAATCTAATATGGGATTTTTCAGCATAAATGGTTCATATTTTAATTTGAGTTCTAATGGTGATCTTGTCAGAGCTGAATAATCGAAATCTAATTCTTTCAAAATTCTTGGAGCAACAAGCGCTATACAAGCCCCCTCGAAAATTGCACTATCAAGTTCTAAAAAAATATCTTCTTCTGATTCAAACGTATTTCGACTGGTTGATAAAATCTCCAAATCGTGTGAAAAAGCATGAGCTGTGTCTGCATGCTGTGGGTAGAGATTCGTAAAAGAAGTTTGAATTTCCCCATGCATCATACGTGTCATATTTTCCAATTCAAATAGCGAATAAAAATTTCTTTGTGCGACTTGTCGTTTTAATCGAGCAGAAATACCTATATCCGCAAACTCATTTGTTGCTATCATAAGTGGGGCAAAATCATCAATTAAACGTATATTTTTTGGATTGATAACTGATTCTTCAGGAAACGCCATACTAATCCCATTCATGATAGTCAACGAAGTTCTTGGCAATTTTAGTTTTCCTTCCGCCCTTGTTAAGAGAGTCTGTGCGGTAAGTCTAAAAGTATGGGAAAATAGTGTGTGATAATGGCTCAGTGTGTTGGGATTGGCTTGTTCGAGTTTCATAATGCGTGATATTTTGAAATTTTGAATAACTAATTTTCACCAAGGGAAAGCACTTGCCCAATATGTAAAGAATTTTCAGAACAAATAAAATATCTTATAGTATTTTAACATATTGAATATGTATAATAAAGGTGAAAAATATGGAGGATTAATGAAGACTTAGGGGAAGTTTTAAATCAGTGCGAAAGTTGTTTTGGGGTGACCGACGGGATTCGAACCCGCCGAATATTGAAAAGCTACCCCTTCACTTGTGAATGACTATTTCAATCTGCAACAAGAGATCTACTATGATTGACTAACCGTGCATTCTTTTTTATCGGATATCCAAAGATTGAATACGAATCAAACAAACTTGCATAGTATTCGGGAATTCGATCTGGAATTTTATGCGCACCATAGATGGGAACATCTGCATAAAAACTATTCGGATCATCTGATTTAACTTTATATTTAAATCGGGGTGTTATGTGTTGTGATGCAGCACGAAAAAATCTCAATCCTGCATCGCTTACTGCGAGGTGAAAGGTGTTAAGTTTACCAGCTACGTCTTTGGTTAAAAATTTTTTCATATGATCTGCGCTTAAAACCCAATCATCAACGTAAACAAATGCTCGAGCATCAGAGGGGCTAGATCCTGAAAAATGATTTTTTTTCCAAAGATTCAAGGAAGAGTGAGAATCCATTGCAGTTCCAAATTCAGCTAAGTTTGGATGTGATGTCATTAGTGTTGCATACATCAATCGAGCACTTTCGCTTTCAGGAGGAAAATAAAATAGTGTATCTTGTGGAGAATACTTTGCAGATATTTCATTTCCAAATTGTTGTAACCCTTGAATAATGTCGGATCGTGATAAAATTCGCAATTCTTCCTGATAACGACTTTTTAATTTCTCAGTATCCAGTTGACTATTAACTCTAAAAGGATCCAAGAATTTAGAGTCAGGAAAAGCGCTATTATAAACTTGCAAATCTTTGAGCCACCGATCCACCCCTTTGTCAGTAATGATATTTTCTGGATGATGATAGGCAAGAGGAGCTTCTGAGGAGGTTTGCCACATTGCCTCAAGTGCTTGAACTTTTGATAATTCGTTTGGGGGAATATCCATAGTATATTCGCTATATTGAAAGATTGATCCATTAATTGTAAAAAACGTTGGGGTGACCGACGGGATTCGAACCCGCGACAGCCTGCTCCACAAGCAGGTGCTCTACCAACTGAGCTACGGCCACCAAGTAAAGGACATTATAGCAAAAAAGAATAGTTTAGGAGTATAGCACTTCCTGCCAATGAGGATCGACTTCGACCGTCACATCGAGAAAGACCTTCTTATTGATAGCAAGAGCAATCTCTTTACGCGCATAACTTCCGAGCTCTTTGATCTTGCGGCCTGCTGCACCAATGAGCATTTTTTTATGCCGATCGTTTGTGGTGAGAATTCGTGCCTTAATATACATAAGGTTATTCTTTCGTTCAATAATCTTATCCACAACGGCCGTTGTAGAGTAGGGGATTTCCTCTCCCATCATAATAAATACCTTTTCACGGATTAGTTCGGCAATAAATGTCTTGCTATCCATATTGAGGAGCGGATATACATGATCCGGATCAACCATTGACACTTCTTTTTCTTCAGAAAGAATCTCAAAGAGTCGATCAAGGAGATCTTCAAATCCGTGCCCTTTAAGAGCAGAAATATGGAATGTTTCTTCAAATTCATCCTCAAGGAACATGTATTGGGGAAGGTATGTTTGTTTTTTATCATTTTTATTCACTACAAGAATTACTGGAGCCTTGATTTTGCGGGCAATTCCTAGGACACGTGCTTCTTCAAAATCTCGTTTTCGCGTGGGATCTATAAAGTAGAGCACGGCATCAAATTCTTTGTTTACTGATTCAAGGGTTGTTCGGTTGATTTTTTGTGCGAGTGAATCTTTCGTTTTATCAAAGATTCCCGGCGTGTCAGTGAAAATGATTCTTCCTCGTTCGTCAGAATAGAGTCCTTGAATAGGGAAGCGGGTCGTCTGAGGTTTTGGTGAGGTGATCGCTACTTTTTGACCGATGACATTATTCACAAATGTGGATTTGCCAACATTTGGCCGACCAAGTAATAGCACAATGCCTTCTTTCATAGGGTATATTGTACCATAGACGCAGCCTCAAGTTGCGTAAAAGCCCTGATATTTGCTCGAAATATATCTGCGTCCAACGGGACGTTGAGGCTTTGAAGGATTTGTTCGATTGGTCGACTAACGCGAAGTACACCGTGATTAATATATCGTCTTAGGTTCAACTCAACATCAGGATCAGTTTCTGATGTATTCGACAAAAGTGGCCTGCTTAAAAAAGCCCATGGCAACTCATCCTCCTCAAGTTCACTTGGGGTAAGATATTTATCAGGTGTTCTATACACTGGATAGGCAAGAAACCCAGCAAAGGTGCCCGTAGTACATAAAAACGTGGGTTCGCCATAGGGTGGTTTTTTTTGCACGGCAATAGTATTGGTTTCATAATCACTATTTCCACGTATGCCAACAGAGATACAGTGCACATCGATATAGCCATCGTATTGAGCATCAACCAATCTTGCAACCCAGTTTGGCTCAGCTTGATAACACGTCGGAGTTTCAAATCCGTTAATGTTTTCTAGGTTATGATATTTTACTATCTCTTGCACAGAAATTGGAATCGGTTGTCTTTCTTTCCCCATGAAGATATTATAGGATAAAAAAGCTCTATTTGTACATCAAATCATATCAGGATCAATTTGCATCAATATTTGATAAAATAGAGCTTGCTTTGCCCGGTCGTCTAATGGTAGGACAACGGACTTTGGATCCGTTTATCTAGGTTCGAATCCTAGCTGGGCAGCAAATCCACGATATCAAATTGTTCAAAGTGAGAATATTGCTTATTATTACAGATAATGAAACTTCCAAAAGAATTAACCACCGTCACAACTCTTTCCAAAACGGTCGCCCTCATCATGTTTATTTCCCTTCCAATAATTGCGTTTATTGCAGGGATGAATTTTGAAAAACAAAAAAGTGGTGTTTTAAATGTACCAATTGTTGTGGAGATGCCTTCGAAACTGGCCCCTTAAAAGAGGTGATCTCGTCAGAGAAGAAGGGTTTCCATATTCCACAATCTTTGCTATTTCGCGCCAAACGTGTTAGTATGAAGGCACGAGACGAGGATATACATCTTCCTATAAGTCTTTAAATTGTTTTTTTTCTTCCTAAGAAAGCGGTATATCGAGATTTTGATAAAAAGGCGTGGAACAGGCGCTATGTATGAAGCCTTCTCAATATTATTGTTCATTTGTATCAATTATGAAAGCATTATTTATCAGTCCAATCTCTCCTTTTGAAAGTATTGGAGGGGTTGAGAGATATGTATTAAATCTCATCAACTATTTTAAAAATAGAAATGATATCAAAACATTTCTGATCCTTCCTACATCTCAAAAAAGTCATAAAAAAATAGAGGGAAACATGACTATTTACTATGACAATAATTTATTGATTCCGCGCATTATTACCCCATCTTCCAATATGATGCAGAAAGAACAAGGTTTTGCGGATTTGGTAGAGTCGATCATATCTGAGCACGGTATTGATGTCATTTGTGCTGAAAATTTATTTTCAGGTTCAACTGCTGGGTATAGCTTTCGACTCAATATGATTGCAACAACACACAATATTCCCCTCATGCTGCGGCTTCATGTATATGCACAACAACCCCTGGAAATTGCCATGGTTAACAAACTTATGTGGGATCACCTAAGCTGTGTAAGCAAAAGTGTCGCAGGAGATTGTTTTCAAAAGGGAGCTGATGTGAATAAACTTTCGACCGATTATCTTGGGGTAAACACACTTGATTTTAGACCATTGAAAAACAAAAAATCTAGTCTAAAAAAAGAACTTGGATTTGACGAAAATACCAAAATCATCTTAACTGCAGGGAGAATCATAACGGGATCTAAAAACATGCTTCGAGAAAAAGGAATGATAAATCTTATCGAGGCATTTTCGAGAATATCACCGAGATATCCCAACTGGAGGCTGGTAATAGGAGTCGCAAAAGCTGCAGATTCTTTAAAAGTGGAGTTTGACGCTGCGTATGAGATGCTTCATGGATATATAAAAATAAACAACATTGGCAGTAAAACGATTGTTAAGATGTTTGAGCTTGATCAAATGCCTCATGTATATCAGGGATCAGATGTGTTGGTTTTGCCGGCTGAAAAAAATGAAACACTCGGTCAGATTTTTCTTGAGGCAATGGCGTGTGGTTTGCCGGTCATTGGTGCAAAGACCGGTGGAATGCCAGAGATCATCAGCGACAATTATAGTGGGTATTTGGTTCAACCCAACGATCCCATAATTTTGGCCCAAAGAATCGAAAAAATTCTCACCGATCAAAAACTCAGAGATGATTTTATACTGCACGGTCATGAGACGGTTACCGAGAAATTTACGGCAAAAAAGCAGTTTTCAGATTTCCATTCACTATTAAAAAGCATTGAGAAAAAGAATTACTAAAATTACTTATGAAGAAAAATTCATGGGGTTCGCGAGTTGTGTATCAAATTTATCCGCGAAGCTTCAATGACAGTAATGGAGATGGAATTGGTGACATAAACGGCGTTACCGAAAAGCTTGATTATTTAAAGGATTTAGGTATTAACGCTTTGTGGCTTTCGTCGATATATCGTTCTCCAATGCATGACTTTGGCTATGATGTTTCTGATTATTATCAAGTAGACCCCCTGTTTGGAAATCTTGTTGATTTTGACAATCTACTGAAACAAGCACACAAACGAAATATTAAAGTCTTGATGGATTTTGTTCCCAATCATACATCCGAAGATCATGCATGGTTTCAAAAATCCCGCAGCTCAAAGCGAAATGATAAACGAGATTGGTATATTTGGAAAAAGCCGAAATCCAATGGCTCCGTACCCAATAATTGGCTCTCTCATTTTGGGGGATCTGCCTGGAAGTTTGACGAAAAAACGGGAGAATACTATCTTCATAGTTTTGATGTGAGTCAGCCGGATCTGAACTGGCGAAACCCAGACGTTGTCAAGGAGATAAAAAAAATTATGCGCTTTTGGCTCAAAAGAGGTGTCGATGGATTCCGTGTGGATGTTGCGTATTATCTTTTCAAAGATCCCTTTTTTCGCGATGAGCCTGACAATCCAGACTATAAAATAAATAAAAATAGTCAATATCACAGTCTTTTACATATCTATACCCTTGCCCTTCCCGAGACGTTGCAGATGCTCAAAAAACTGCACGCGGTGATTGATGAGTATGAAGATAGATTTATGGTATGTGAGATTTACACATTTTTAAAAGAAATTGTGAATCTCTATCGAATCATAGATCGTCAAAGTTTTGCGCCGTTTAACTTTTCATTTTTGTCTTTGCCGTGGAAAGCCCAGGATCAAAAATTGTTTATTGATGAGTTTGATGAGATGATCGGAGATGATTATTTCCCGACATATGTATTGGGGAGTCATGATTTTCCCCGAATTGTATCAAAGCTTGGAGAAAATCAGGCTCGAGCAGCTGCACTTCTACAACTCACCCTTCGAGGAATTCCCTTTATTTATTATGGGGAGGAATTGGGGATGAAAAATAGAGATATTCCGAAAGAAAAAATAAAAGATCCAATTGCGCTCAATACCAATGGGACTGCATTTGGACGTGATCCAGTGCGCACTCCGATGCAATGGGACAATTCAAAACATGCAGGATTTTCCGATGTTGAGCCATGGTTGCCGCTTGAAAATGAATTTCGATCGCGAAATGTAGCTACAGAAACAAAGGATAAGACATCTTTTTTGAACTTGTACAAATCTATCTTGAAGCTTCGAAATACCAGAAAGAGCTTGACCGAGGGTAAATATATTCCGTATGCATCCAAAAATCCAGATGTATTGGGATTTACTCGAAGAAGTCATGCGGAAGAGACATTCATACTCGCAAATTTTTCAACTGAATTACAGGAAGTTGCCTTACCAAAAGGTCATTGGAAGATTCTTCTCTCAACACGTCTTGATCGTGTCGGCGAAATCAAAAAATCAATATTGACTCTCCAACCATCTGAAGCGGTGATTTTGGGTGAATGAAAGGGTATATTTTAGTCTCAGTGAATAATTCTTCTTCGTGTTTTCTCCGGTTCTTAGTGTTCATGTTACAATAATCAGATGATAAACAAAGATCACCTCACCATATTTCTCCTCAATGCACGCAAAAAAACCTATGCTGGAAATGCCGGTGAAGTAGCATCATTACTTGTTGGTTCTCGGCAGTTTGAATTTAAAGAGAATGAGTTTTTATATCGAGACATTTTCAACATCGGAAACAATAAATATGCCGGACTTGAGACGATCTATTTTCAAAATAAGCCAGTATGGAGCATGTCGTATTATGGAAACTTTGAAAGTCTTACCGAAGAAGAGGTAGACAAAGTCCTACGGAAAGCTCTTTCGGAAAAATGGGATAAAGTACGGCTCTGGAACAATGTCGAGTACAAGGTGGAAGACTATATCTATTCCAACACTGGCTCAGGTGACATTGATGAACTTGACGGAAGTGAGAAGTTAGAAAAAGATGGTGAAACGGTGTACTATTTTTATTATGCTGGGGGGTTTATAGGGTAAAGAACTAATTCTTGATATAATCTCAACATGCATACGCACGATACAATTTTCTCAAACAAACAAAATATTTTATTTGTCATGGCGCATCCAGATGACATATTGGTTTATTATGCAGCTCTTGTAAGTAAGTTGCAAAAAGATAATAAAAATGTATTTGTACTTACTGTTTCAAACGGAGCCCGTGGGAGTCGCGAAAATGAAATATCAGAGGAAAAATTAGCCCAACAAAGATTGGACGAAGAAGTTGCAGCATTGAAATTTTTAGGAGTACCTCAGGAGAATATCTATTTTTTACATTACAAAGACGGAGAGATCGAAAGTAATTACAAACTCATCGGAGAAATATCAAGATATATTCGCAAAGTAAAAGCGGATATTGTGTGTACTCATGAGCCAACAGCGATATATCAGCAAACATACAATAAAGAAGGATTTTTTGTACAGCACAGAGATCACCGGAAAGTTGCAGAAGCGGTGATTGATTCTGCCTATCCTTTTTCTCGAGACAGATCATTCTTTCCTGAACATGCAAAAGAGAGGATTGAACCCCATACGTTCTACGATATCGTTATGACCGATGAGATAGGATCAAATTTTGAACTTGATTATACTGAGGAGCTAGAAATAAAAAAATCTGCAATGAGGTTTCACAAGAGTCAGTTTAGTGAAGACGTCATAAATGAGATAGTAGATTCAGTAAAGTTTGATGGGAGATATATGGAGCGGTATTTTTATGTAAATTTGTTGTGGTAGTTTTTAGCTAATAATTTTATGACAACCATCACCTCTCTTCAAAAAGAAATAGATCAAATAAAAAAACGAAATAAAAGTGTAGAGCTTGATAAGAAATGGGAAACAAGTTTCACAAGAAGAATCCTTCTTATAATGTTTACGTATGTTACCATCGGTCTATATCTACAATCTATAAAGATTGAAAATTCTTGGATGAATGCCGTTGTTCCGGCTGTGGGTTTTTATCTATCAACTCTTACACTGCCGTTTTTCAAGGGATTGTGGGAGAAAAAATATAGAGAATAAATAATGTCAGAATTGTTTCAGTTATACTCTTATCTATGAATCTTAATGCAGTCGGTATTGCTTCAAGCAACATCAAAAAAACACTCGAATTTTATGAGCTTCTTGGATTTGAATTCGGCAAACCAATGGGCGATCATTATGAATCTTTGGTAGCTTCTTCATCTGTTAAGCTCATGATCGACGGAAAAGAAACAATTAAAAATATCATTGGAGAAGATCCAAAACCAGGAAATCACTCGTCATTTGCCATACAGTATGATTCGCCACAAGAAGTAAATGATGTTGTGTCAAAAATCCAACAATCTGGCTTCATTATCTTCAAGGAACCTTGGGATGCGTTTTGGGGACAGCGATACGCGGTGGTAGAAGACCCTGATGGATACAAAGTAGATTTGTATGCACAGCTTGAAAAAACTTCTCCTGAAGTATAATTTCAAATATGACAGTTGTATCCTTTGCTATATCTTCTTTCTCTATTTTTAGTTCACTATGTCGGAGTATTTTTGGACGTGTGGAAATAGTTTTTTATAAGGCTGAACAGACGTCACTTTCTTGTATACTAATTCTATAAAATGAAATATTTTCAAGCAGTTGTACAGATTTTATTCTCCATCTTTTGTTTGGTTTCGTTTTCTTTACTCGTTGTTTTTCCGAAAGGGGTATTTGCTTTAGACATTGATTCAACCGTTCCTGAAGTCAATATCATTGACAAGAATGAGCCACTCTATGTCCCTGACTCGGTCATAGTGCACTTTAAGGATGAAAAAACTCCTGAAGAACTTGCACAAAAAGTAACAACACGAACTCAGCAAAAAGAATCTTTTTTTGGATGGGTACAGGTGAATGTGTCAAATATTGGAAGGGCTATTCGGAGAGATCAGACTCCTGAGACTCAACTTGAATCAATTGAAAATACGATTGATAAAAATAATCTTGAGGGGAGTGAAATGATGGATTTGAATAAAAAAGGATCACTATACGTATTTGAAGAATCTTCTGGAAAAAATATTGATGTGAAAAAAGTCATCAATGAATTCAATAATGATCCAACGGTGGAGTCTGCATTTCCAAATGCGATAATACATGGCGCATATGCCCCTAATGATCCAGCATTTGCTGACCAATGGCATTACGAAAATATTACTATTCCACAAGCCTGGGATATGAGCCCTGGCGACACTAGTGGTAACGTGGTTGTTGCTGTAATGGATTCTGGCATTCAACGCAATCATCAGGATCTGTCTGGAAATATCTTGGGATGGTATGATTGCACGAATGGCGCCTCATCGTGTCAGCCAAATAGTGGTAATGATGGATTTGGTCATGGGACACATGTAGCAGGTACCGTTTCTGCAGCAACCAATAACAACATTCTTGTCTCAGGAGTTGGTCATAACACAAAAATTATCTCGTTTAAAGTTCTCGGCGATGATAATAAAGGACAGTTAGATTGGCTTATTAAGGGCTTTCATGCCCTAGAGCAACAGTATCCAAATAAAAAAATCATTGTCAATATGAGCCTGTCTTTTACAGTATACATTGCTGATTTTGAGAGCTTTATGAATCAGCGGTGGATTGATGGAATGGTTCTTGTTGCTGCGGCAGGAAACGCTGGAGATATAAATAAAAACTATCCTGCGGGATTTGCCAATGTAATATCCGTAGCCGCAACGAAACGCGATAATGTCATTGCTCCGTATTCCACTCGCGGATCATGGGTTGATGTTACTGCGCCTGGTGGATCCTGCTCAAATCAGAGCAATATTGGAGACTGTGTACTCTCAACATCAAATGCAAATTGGGCAAGTTATATGCAGGGTACATCCATGGCTGCTCCCCATGTGTCAGGAGTTCTTGCGCTCATGTGGAGTGTGAATCCAGCTCTCTCAAATCAACAGATTCGAGATTTTTTACAAAATTCATCAGATAGAATCTCGGGAACGGGAACATATTGGAAATACGGAAAAATTAATGCGCTGGCTGGAGTAAATAGTGTATTGGGAACATTGAGCACTCCGACGCCAACATATACCCAGACGCCAACGCCGTCAGATACTCCCATTCCTTCAAATACCCCAACTAACACGCCAACATTTACCCCAATCCCAACGGCAACTTGGACCCCGATTCCTACTGCCACATTTACACCGATACCAACTGCAACATATACGCCAGTGCCTACCGCAATGGCTTCTGTGGCTCCTGTCTTGACCGGTACTCCTACAAATACTCCGACAGACACTCCATTCAATACTCCCACAAATACATCAACCCCCATTGCTTCCCCTACTCAATCACCGCAAGATACTGTAGCACCTGATATTACACAACTACCTACTGCAACAGATAGCCCTGATGTTACATTACCTCCTGCTTGTGATCTGACAACCGGAGACGCAGATTGTAATGGCTCGGTTGACTCAGCAGATTATGGATGTTGGGTTGTTGAGTATTTGGACCCTGACGCTGAATTAGTCGGGGATTGTAAATCTGCAGACTTTAACTCATCGGGAAAGGTAGATTTACTTGATTTTGTCTTGTGGCGAAATACCATTTTGAGCCAAGGATAGTACACATATTTATGAGAATAAAAAAACAACTGAAAATATATCTTGCTCAAGAATTAAAAAAACACTTGAAGTATGTACTTTTGGGTACCGGTATCATCATTGGACTATTTTGGTATATTCACACAAATATTTTCCAATTCTTTGCAACCGTGCCAACCATTGGTATTGAGATGCAGGTTCCAGAAAACAATGTATCAATTGAAGATACATTTACTGTTGGATTGAGATTAACCGACCAAGAAGTTGCCGCAACTGATGTATTTATAGAATATGATAGTAACTTTGTTTCGTACGCTCTTGAGGAGGGGGCTGAAACAGGCATCTCCCAGTTACCTATTGATTACTTTAGTATGCCGCCGGTAAAAGAAGAGGTGATTGAGACGGATACATCGTTGAAAAGATTACATATCGTTCTGGTTTCTTGGAATCAGATTGAAGATCCCGATAATCCATTTACTCAGTTGAATTTTGTATTTCATGCAAAGTCAGAAGGTGTAGCGACATTTACCTTACTAAAAAATGAATTGCAGTTTGTTGGGAATGATTCGCAAAAGAACCCGATCATATTTGAAATAAATGAAGAAACGGTGCTTACGAAATCGGTACAAATTGGAGATATTGATCAAGTTACGCCGACTGAAGAGATAACTCCAGTGCCAACGGAATCACCTGCGGTCACGGTCACAGAAACACTTACTTCAACTCCAACTTTGACTGAAACGCCATCTCCAATCATTACTCAAATTGCAAATCCCGAAGAGGTGCAGTTGGACATACGCTTGAGATTGCAAGGAATTGTTGGAAAACCAGTTGCGGTTGGTTCAGGAATTTCGATGAAACTCAGTTTAATCTCAGAGGATAAATCAAATTCTTATGAGCAAGACGTCCTATTTCAGCCGTCAGATTCAGGAGTATTAACCGGAACAATGATCCTCAAATCAGCATACACTGGTCCGCTTTATAAATTACTTATCAAAGGTCCAAAGCATTTACAAAAGCGTATTTGCGAGGCACATCCCAAAGAGGCCGTCGGAGGAACATATAACTGCACAAAAGCAAATATTCAACTGAAGAAAGGAAATAATAATATACAACTTGAGAATATTATCATTCTTGCGGGGGACATTCCAGAGCAGGATAGTGTTATTAATGCACAAGATATTGTGTTTATTCGGCAAAGTTTGGGGTCAAAAAATGTGAGTGACATAAGTCGTGGGGATCTCAATTTTGATGGCATTATTGATTCGCAAGATTATTCCATGATTTTGAATGCGCTCAGCTTTAAGTATGATGATTAGAGGTGGGTGATCCATTTTGGCAAGGAGTATAATTGTCAGTACAATGGTCGAACAGGGGCCAGTATATACCGATTCAGATGCATTTGAGCCTGATCCAATATATCCAGATGATTGTATTCAGGTAGAGGGAATTCTTCTTGGAGAGCTATTTACTCCTCCAATCGTTCATTTGCAAAATCTTTCAGGAACGGGCAGTATACATTTGCCAACGATTCGAAGGGTAATGATAGCAGTTACCCATGATGAAAATGGCGTGCGGCATGTTCAAAGATATAGCCCCGATGAACATGGGTCCGAAGTCGACCTCCCAAGAATGACCATAATTGATTTTGAAAATCAACTTCAAGAAGCGGGTGACATGAGATTGCTTCAAGAACTTACACGGGTGCGAAAGAGAAAAGCATCACGACCCGGGATGAATACCGATGATGAAGTTTGTAGGCATGGAGGAGACCCAAATTACCGGATACCAAAAACAATTTATCAAAGAGATAAATTGCGTTAAATAGTTATTATTCAAGATATGACACCAAATATTCTTATCCATTACCTTCAATACAGTCAATACACATCTCCAAGTGTATATGAAAATGAAATAATAAAATCTTTTCCAGATGAAGTGAGGGAAATTGGACTACTTGTCAGAAAACAACTCATTCATCGCATGACTCTCCAAAATGGAAATACGGGATCAAATGAAGATCTTCGATATGGAGATATGATAAAAGTTCCATGGAATCGTCAGCCCGAAGACGATATTTTTGTCACTGCATCTGCAATGATATCTGAGCTTTATCGACGAGATCCAAAAGGATTTACTCATGATCGGTCGGCTGAACATAAACTTATTCTCACCTGTCGGCATATATCTGTGCTTATGGCGGCAATACTAAAAGCAAAAAAGATTTCTGCACGAGTTCGCTCCGGCTTTGCTCCGTATTTTGTCGTTAAAGGATTGCCGAGTGGAAAAAGCGATGATCACTGGATCAATCAATATTTCAATAAAAAAGAACAGAGATGGGTCACGATCGACGTAGATGGGAGTTTTGAGGAATTACATTTTGATCCGTACGACATTCCATCAGGAACATTCGATTTTGCAGCAGATGTGTGGATTGGTATTCGCAATGGAACCATTAACGCAGATCATTTTTGGAATGCGGGAGGAAATGGCGGACTCATTGTCGTAGCTTGGGAGTTGTTTTATGATTTCCACTGCCTCATGAATGATGAAGTTATTTATACTCATACTCCAAAAATCGTGCATTTTGGAACATTTGAAAAATTGACAGAGTTTCAGCTGAAAGAGATCGACAATCTCGCGAAACTCATGCAAAATCCTGATAAGTATTTTGATGAGCTTTTGCATATTTGGGAGACAAAGAAACAGTTTCGACTTGTGAAGGGCGGATTGATTTGAATATTCGGAAAGTCACAAAAAAATCGTTGCTCATGCAATTAATCCATGGTATTATGAGTTCATAATGATGAAGGGTTTAAAACCTATCTCAGAACAATTCGTTGATACCTATCAATCGATCCGCCTGAAACGGCGGATTTTTTAATGCCTAAAAACATGAGTGAAAAAATCATTCAAGAAAAATGTGGATTGGTTGCCGTGTATTCAAAAGAACATGGACATCAGTTGAATATTGCAATTCTTGCCGCCGTTGGAGTTCAACATCGAGGCACTCATGGCGCGGGGACTGTATTAAAAACAAAAAGAGGATTGGTTCAGCATATCGGAAAAGGACTTCTTCGGGAAGTATTTACCAAGAAAGTGGTGAAGAAAATTCGTCAAAAAAGTAAATGGCTTATTATTCACACAAGATATGGCACGCATGGTGGGTACCTCAAAGAAAACCTTCAACCCTGTATTTGTAAAAGTCCAAAAGGAGAAAAGATCGTGGTGGCACATAATGGACAGTTTATCCAAATGGAAAAATTCTTGGGAGAGATACCAAAAAAAATCCCCAAAAAAGTAAGTGATACGTATATCTTTACCGAGCTTCTTGCTCATGCAAAGGGAAATACTTGGAATGAAAAAATACTCAATACACTTGATAAAGTGACGGGTGCATACGCACTTCTCATTGGGGTGGGTGATAGTCTGTATGCAGCTCGTGATCCGCATGGTGTGCGGCCACTGAGCATTGGTTCATTGCGAAACAAGCGAATTATTGCTTCTGAAACGCATGCGTTTGACAAAATTGGTGCAAAAGTTCACCGAGAACTCAAGCCGGGAGAAGTTGTAAAAATCGGTCCATCTGGGGTTGAAGTGATAAGAAGAGGCTCAAAACTTGCCAAACATTTTTGCGATTTTGAGTGGGCGTATTTTAGTCGACCTGATTCTCTCCTGCCGCCAAACGGAGAAGGAGACCGACCGAATGAATGGCTTTCGGTTAATCATTTTCGAGAAGGGTGCGGAGAAGCATTGGCAAAGGAGTTTCCCGTCAAAAATGCAACATTTGTTGTCGGCATTCCCGACTCAGGGCTTTCGATGGCTACCGGATATGCGAGTGCGTTGGGGTTGCGTTATCGGCAGGCGATTGTTCGAGATCATTTTGATCCTGAAGGAGATCAGCGGCTTTTCATGCGGGATGATCAAATCAAGCGGATTCAAAAAAAAGTTCTGGGAAAGCTTTCTCTGGTACCGGAACCAAGAATCTGGAAAGATTCGATCGTGGTGATCGGAGATGATTCGATTGTCCGTGGCAATGTATCTGCTGAAATTACAAAAGCAATTTTCATGATGGGTGCTCGTGAAGTCCACTGGATTATTGGATTCCCTCCGGTTATGAAACCGTGCCATTTGGGAGTGAGTATCCGCTCGGAAGAAGAGCTTATTGCTGCGCGTCATAAGGGGAAAATTTCTGGGATTATTCGAGAAATTCGTGCGACAAGTGTACATTACATCAGCAACGAGGGATTTATCAAAGCACGACTTCGCAACTTACCCTTTAAAACATCTGAAAACCCCCAAGAACTATTTTTGAAAAATGGCGGGTGTGGCGGGTGTGTGACCGGAAATTATCCAATCAGTAAAGAGGGAATATATTATAAAGATAAAACGGAATGAATAAACTTGCAGTACTTATTTCAGATGGAGGGACCGGAAGCAATCTGCAGGCGATCATTGAGGCAATTGAGAAAAATATATTGAAAGCAGAGATTGTGGTAGTGGTGAGCGATACGCCCGATGCATTTGGTCTGCAACGTGCGAGTAAACACAAAATTCCCACACTGATTGTTTCAAAGAAGGATAATTTGACCGAACTATTACATTCGAAATATAGTGTTGACTATATTGTTCTTGCCGGTTGGAAGATGATTGTTCCCGTAGATATGATTGATACATTTGAAAATAGAATTTTAAATCTTCACCCAGGACTTATCCCAGATACGATGAATGGAGTGGTCAGTTGTCCGGATGGAAGTGGGGGTGAATGGAATCGCGGAAAGTTTACCGAAAAAGCATTGCAACATTTTCTTGACAAAAATGACTCATATGCTGGATCGACGGTACATTTCTTATCCCATGAGTTTGATTTTGGTCCCATCTTAAAACGGTGTTTTGTGAAAATTGAAAGTGATGATACGGTCAAAAGTTTGTATGATCGACTGAAAAATGAAGAACATAAGATATATATTGAATCATTAATTTCATTATGTAACGAGTAATTTATGAATATTTTAATTATTGGGGGAGGGGGGAGAGAACATGCAATTGGGTGGAAATTGAATCAATCACCTCAGGTGAATACTATTTATTTTGCGCCGGGAAATGGCGGGACAGCGCAGATTGGAAAAAATATTGATCTTACGGAAATTGGAGATTTGATTGCATTTGCCAAGAGGAACGATATTGGATTGACCGTTGTAGGACCAGAGGCGCCACTTGCTGATGGGATAGTAGATACATTCCACCGACATGGCTTACGAATATTTGGTCCATCCAAAATGGCGGCACGGCTTGAGACAAGCAAAGCGTGGGCAGTTGAATTCATGAATCGACATAAAATTCCCTGTCCAGAGACATATATTTTCTCTGGTGTTGAGAAAGCAATAGAATATATTAAAAATAGTTCATGGAGCAGTTTTGTTATTAAGGCAGATGGCCTTGCCGCAGGAAAAGGGGTGGTTTTAGTATCCTCAAAAGAGGAAGCGTTGAAAGCAGTCGAAAACATGATGATCTCAAAAGCGTTTGGTGCGGCTGGAGGAAAAATATTGATTCAAGAAAGACTTGTTGGATATGAGGTCTCAATTATTGCGTTTGCCGACGGAAAGACTGCAGTCAAGATGGTGCCATCCCAAGATCACAAACGAGCATATGATGGAGATCGCGGACCAAACACCGGTGGGATGGGAGCGTATGCACCGGTTGGAAAAGTTGATGCCGCGTTTCTTAAGTCAGTTGACGAAACAATTCTTAGGCCATTAATGAACGGGATGCGTGAAGAAGGATATCCCTATGTTGGAGCAATTTACCCGGGGATTATGGTGACAAAAAATGGCCCAAAGGTGCTTGAGTTTAATGCCCGATTTGGTGATCCCGAGACGCAGCCACAGATGATGCTTCTTGAAAGTGATCTTCTCGAGATTCTTGAAGCATGTGTTGAGGGAACTCTTTCTTCGGAGCTTGTTCAATTTAAATCAGGTTTCGCAATGTGTGTAGTGCTTACTTCAAAAGGATATCCAGGATCATACAAAACAGGAAAAATAATTCACGGACTTGATACGATTTCAGACCCCGGCATTCAGGTATTTCATGCGGGAACAAAAAAAGTTGGCAACGATATCGTGACCGATGGCGGTCGCGTTCTAGCCGTTACTTCATATGGCTCAACACTTCAAGAAGCACGAGACAAAGCATATGCAGTAATTGGCACCGATGGGACACATTTTGATGAGACGGAATTTAGGAAAGATATCGCCTGGCAAGGATTAACAAATACCAGAAATAAAAAATGATATATCGTATTGAAGTAAGTCCACATGCGCCAGCATTTATCGATGGGGAAGGTGAAAGTATTTTATCTGAACTTCTTGATCTGGGGATTCAAACAGTCAAAAAAGTTCGTGTTGTAAAAATATTTAAACTTGAGGGAATTCTTTCAAAAAAAGAATTACAAACAATTATTGAAGAAGTATTGGTCGAATCTTTTTGGCAGGATTATGCAGTAAATACGTCAGTTATTCCTTCAAAAAATGATCAATCGGTAGAAATTGCTCGAAAGCCAGGAGTCATGGATACGGAGATTGAATCATTGCTCAAGGCAATCTCAGATCTTGGAATTAAAAAAATCAAGATGGCAGGAACCGGGAAAAAATATCTTTTCTCCGGAACAATTTCTCGAAAGGAGTTGAACTTTATCACAGAAAAAATTCTGATGAACAAGATCGTGGATCGGGTGGTCACGAAAAAAGAAAAAACTCTGATCGTTGGAAGCAAGCGAACACCTACGCAAATCATTCAAATTCGCACAATGAATGAGCAAGGACTCATGAAATTGAGTCATGACAAACTGTGGCTCAATAGTGAGGAGATGCGAGAAATTCAAAATTATTTCAAAAAAGCCAGACGAGATCCGACCGATGTTGAAATTGAGATACTTGCCCAAACCTGGTCTGAGCATTGTTGCCACAAAACCTTCAATGCAGCGCTCACCATTGATGGAGTTAAGAAATCATCACTGATGTCTCGGCTTAAAAATGCAACTAAAATTTTAGATAAAAAATGGTGTCTGTCGGTTTTCAAAGACAATGCTGGTGTTATTGAGCTCGACAAAGAATTCGGTATTAGTGGAAAAGTCGAGACGCATAATAGTCCATCTGCAATCGAGCCATATGGTGGCGCAATGACCGGATCTGGCGGAGTTTTCCGCGACATCATGGGATGTGGTTTAGGATCAAAGGTGATTGTTAGCACCGATATGTTTTGTGTAGGCGTACCTGATTTGAAAGCGGAAGACGTCCCTGATGGAAGTATTCACCCAAAAAAACTTTTAAAAAATGTAGTGCGGGGAGTGCGAGATTATGGCAATCGAATGGGTATCCCCACTAATAATGGATCGGTTCATTTTCATAAAGATTATCGTGCTAAGCCAAGTATCATAGTCGGCGCCTATGGTATCATTCCAAAAAAACACGTCAATAAAAAATCATTACGAGTGGGTGATGTGATTATCACCATTGGAGGAAAAACCGGACGAGATGGGATTCATGGAGTGACATTTGCCAGTGGCTCAATGACGGCAAATACCGAAATCACAAGCTCTTCTGCAGTGCAGATTGGCAATGCGATTGAAGAAAAACGAATGTTTGACGCAATACTTGTGTGTCGCGACAAAGGACTTCTTCGTTTTGCACAAGATTGTGGTGGCGGAGGATATTCTTCTGCAATCGGTGAGATCGCGGAAAAGACCGGCGTTGACATTCATCTTGATCGGATTCCGCTCAAATATCTGGGACTTGCTTCATGGGAAATATGGATCTCCGAATCTCAAGAGCGAATGGTGGTTGTTGTCGCGCCCAAAGATATTGATCAGGTGATACAGATGTGTAAAAATTTTAACGTTGATGCGCGAGTACTTGGAGAGATCACAAACACAAAGCGTTTGAAGCTATTTTATAAAGATAAACTTGAGTGCGATCTTGAAATGAAATTTTTGCATGATGGATGTCCGATTACGGAAAAGAACGGAACATTTGTGCCAAATATATTTGAAGAACCATTATTTGCTGAGCCAAAAAACTATAATTCCATTCTAAAAAAACTTTTAGCATCTTGGGATGTTTGTAGCAAAGAGCCAATCGTCAGACAATATGACCATGAGGTTCAGGGGACGTCGGTACTCAAACCATTCACCGGACCTCATACAGATGTACCAAATGATGCAGCAGTCATCGCACCACTTCTCGGTAAAAAGATCGGTATGGCAGTATCACATGGAATGTTTCCGATATTTAATCGTATCGATCCGTATTGGGGAGCAACTGGTGCAATTGATGAAGCGGTTCGAAATATGGTCGCCGTCGGGGTAAATCCAGCAAAAATTGCACTTATTGATAACTTCATCTGGCCAACGCCAGAGGAATGCGAACTTGGGGATCTGGATCGTGCGGTTGATGCATGCGTTGATGTGTCTTTGACATTGAAAATGCCCTTTGTTTCGGGAAAAGACAGTCTTTCAAGCACCTACAAAGCAGCAGATGGTATGGTCATAAAAATCCCTCCAACACTTTGTATCTCTGCATTTGCACCCATCAAAAATATTGATCATACGATTTCTGCAGATTTCAAAAAAGCGGGAAACGCTATTTATATTATTGGAAAAACAAAACCAGAACTTGGCGGTTCTGTGTACTACGCACTAAAAAATAAAGTAGGAAACACCGTTCCACACTATGATGCAAAAGAATCATTAAGAACCTACAAAAAAATCTATCAAGCAATTCAGAAAAAATATATCGTCTCAGCACATGATTGTTCCGAAGGGGGGATCGCGGTTGCGCTTTCTGAGATGTGCTTTGGAAACTTTGGTGCACGTATTGATATTTCAAGAATCCCATATGAAGGATCAATAAGGCCAGATCAACTATTATTCTCTGAAAGTCATGGGAGGATCATTGTTGAAGTTCCAAAAGGTTTTGTCAAAGAATTTGAAAAACATATGGAATCTGTAGATTGTTCACCGATTGGAACAGTGATGAAAGAATCAATGGTACGCATTTCATACAAAAATATGAAATTGATTGAGAGTTCGGTGGCTGAGTTGAAGCGTGCGTGGAAAAAACCGATGAAGGAGGTGTTTTCATGAAGCCAAAAATTGCAATCCTGAGAACTGACGGCACCAACTGTGATGAAGAGCTTTTTTATGCCTTTGAAAAAGCGGGTGGATCTTCTGAAATGGTTCATGTCAATCAGCTAATTCATAAAGAAAAAGATTTGAAAAATTATCAAATCTTAGGGCTACCGGGGGGATTTTCCTATGGAGATGATATTTTGTCCGGGAAAATACTTGCAAATGAACTTCGTCATCGATTGAAAAGTCAACTTGATGCATTTATCGCTGAGAAAAAATTAATGATTGGAATCTGTAATGGCTTTCAGACATTGGTGCGGATGGGGTATTTGCCATGGAATATGAAACCCGCAGAAGAGGTGAGTTTGATTTTCAATGACTCGGGTCATTTTGAATGTCGATGGATCAAAGTTCGGGTCGCACCTTCAAACTGTGTGTTCTCACGCGGACTTGAAAACATGATATTTGATATGCCTGTTGCCCATGGGGAAGGAAAATTTGTCGTGAAGAATAAAGCAGTTGGACAAAAAATTATTGATAATAATCACACGGTACTTCAGTATATTAATGACAAGGAAAAAGTATCTATGAGTTATCCCTTCAATCCAAATGGATCTTTTCATTCGATTGCTGGCATCACTGATATAAGCGGTCATATTTTGGGAATCATGCCACATCCCGAAAGAAATACCCTTTCCCATCATCATCCCAATTGGAGAAGTCAGAGAGTCCGCTTGTGTAATGCTCTTTTTAAGAATGCCGTTACCTATTTTAAATAACTCATGAAAAAATGCGCCCTTTTAAGTGTGTATGATAAATCAGCCATTGTACGGTTTGCACGAAAGCTTGTTGAACTTGGATTTCTTATTGTGTCTTCTGGCGGAACTGCGAAGTTATTGAAAAAGAATGCCGTCCCAGTAACACCGGTCGAATATATCACCGGAAATCCAGAAAGTTTTGATGGACGAATGAAAACAATCAGTTTTCAGATAGAATCAGGAATTTTATATGATCGCTCAAAATCAAAACATATAACGGAAGCTAAAGAACTTGAAATCCCCCAGATAGATGTAGTGGTCTGCAACTTTTATCCGTTTGACCGTGTGGTTGATGAGACGACTTCAGAAGTGAGCGCGATCGAACAGATCGATGTTGGTGGACCAACTATGATGCGAGCCGCGGCAAAAAATTTTAAGCACGTCTATGCAGTGTTTGATCCGGCAGATTATGATCAAGTAATTTTAGATTTAAAATCAAAGAGGAACGATCATGATTTGAGAAAGGAGCTTGCAGCAAAAACATTCTCATACCTTTCCTGGTACGATGCACACATTGCGGGATATCTTACAAATGAGGAATTTCCTGAATATTATCCCCTTAATGGAAAAAAAGTAGCAGATCTGCGATACGGAGATAATCCTCATCAAAAAGCTGCATGGTACCTACAACCTCAAACCAAATCTGCATTTAAATCTCTCACGAAAGTATCTGGGAGAGATTTGTCAGTGACCAATTTGACCGACATCAATGCGGGGATAGAGGCAGTACGCCTCTTCAAGGAACCAGCCGCAGTGGTTATAAAACATAATACTCCGTGTGGCATTGGCGTCGGCAAAACTCCTGCAGAAAGCTTGGCGCGTGCCATTGAAGCTGATCCTGTCTCGGCATTTGGAGGGGTTATTGTGATGAATAAACCAATGGATCTTGAAACGGCAAAACTGGTGAAAAAGTTTAAACAAGAAAATGGGAGTCATCTCGATATTATTGCTGCTCCGAAGCTTACCAAAACTGCCATAAAGCAACTTTCAGAGGTACGGAAAACCACGGGTATTTATACGTTTGGTGACATTGCTCAAAAGGATGTGGTTCGTCATCAGATCAGATGGATCGATGGGGGATACGCACTTCAAACAGTGCACAACACTGTAGACGTTGCCACAAAAGATTGGAAAGTAGTGACCAAAAAGAAGCCGACAAAAGCCCAAATGAAGCAGCTCATTACTGCATGGAAATTTATTTCGCGCGTAAAATCAAACTCGATTCTGGTCGTTGATAAGAAGCTTCCCATGACGCGTGGGATTGGGACCGGTCAAACTTCACGGATTGGGGCAGCAAAGATCGCTCTTGCTCAAGCTGATTCATATACCATTGGAGCGATCTTGGCAAGTGATGCATTTTTCCCGTTTTCGGATACCGTTGAGCTTGCAGCAAAGTATCAAATTTCAGCAATCGTCCAACCAGGTGGATCGTTTCGAGATAGGGATTCGATTGAAGCGGCTGACGAAGCAGGGATCGTGATGGTGTTTACCGGACGGCGCGTATTTTGGCATTGATTATTCATTTGGCTGCATGAAGTATACTTTTGATATGAATACAACAAATTCTTACACATCTCCATTTTCCTCACGATATGGATCACCAGAGATGCGAACAATTTTTTCTGAAGAATATCGGTTTCTATTGTGGCGAACGATCTGGGTCGCACTTGCCTCGGCTCAAAATAAAGCAGGTTTGGTCAGCTCAGATGAACTTCACGATTTGAAAAAACATCAAAAAGATATTGACGTCAATCGAATCAATGAGATAGAGAAGAAAACAAAACATGATGTCGTTGCCGCAATCCGCGAATATGCTGAAAAAGCAACGATTGGAGGGGGAAAGATTCATCTGGGGGCAACAAGTATGGATATCGTAGACAATGCAGATATTCTTAAAATGAGTGCAGCAATTGATATTGTTGAAAAAAAAGTGCGTGGCTTATTGAAAATTTTTGCCCAGCAAATACGTAAATACAAAAAGGTTACATGCATTGGCTACACCCATCTTCAACCTGCAGAGCCGACAAGCGTCGGGTATCGTCTTGCATTTTATGCGCAAGACTTGCTTACTGACTTGGAGAATCTTCAATTCGTCAAAAAACAATTAAAAGGAAAAGGGTTCAAGGGTGCGGTTGGGACTGCCGCAAGTTATGCGTCTGTATTAAAGGGGACAAAGATGACTCCCGCCGAAATGGAAGCCTTGATAATGAAATCTCTTGGCATAGAAGCTGCGACCATCACGACGCAGGTATACAGTCGAAAAAGTGATTATTTAGTTTTGTCAGCATTATCAAGCATTGCGTCAAGTCTTTCTAAATTTGCATCAGATCTGCGAATACTTCAGTCACCAAACTTTGGAGAATGGAGCGAGCCATTTGGTTCGTCTCAGGTCGGATCGTCAGCCATGCCTTTTAAGAAAAATCCAATCACTGCAGAAAATATCTGTTCTCTTGGAAGGTATATTGAAACCCTTCCACCCATTGCGCTACAAAATGCGAGTCATTCATATCTTGAACGAACACTTGATGATTCGGCAAATCGAAGAATCATTATTCCGGAAGCATTTTTGGCGATTGATCAGATGCTTATATCTGCCACAAAAATTCTCGACGGATTGGTCATTCATATAAAAAAAGTTCAAAACAACCTAAATCAATACGCACCGTTTGCCGCAACTGAGAGCATTCTTATTGCCACCGTAAAAAATGGTGCAGATCGGCAAAAAATGCACGAACTCCTTCGAGAGATTGCGATGGAAGCATGGCAAGTGGTTCAGGATGGAAGAGTCAATCCAATGAAAGACCTCCTTATTCAGAATAAAAGTATTCAAAAATATATTTCACCTGAAGAGATCATATCACTTCTTGATGTGAATAATCATATTGGAGATGTGCTTCAAAGAATTAAAATTATTCAGAAATCCATTGAAAAGTTAGCTTAGATTATTATTTCAATATTTTTTTTATGAAAAATCCACAAGTTGCAATAATTATGGGATCAGATTCAGATCTTCCCATTATGAAAGAAGCTGCAGAAACATTGAAAGGTTTTGGCGTGAACTTTTTGATGACCGTGATTTCTGCACATCGTACACCCGACCGTGCATTTTCTTTTGCAAAAGAAGCACAATCAAAGGGAATAAAAGTCATTATTGCGGGAGCGGGAGGAGCTGCACATCTAGCTGGCATTTTGGCAGGAATATCAACACTCCCCGTGATTGGTGTTCCAGTAATATCAAAAACCTTAAATGGTGTTGATTCATTGTATTCGACCGTCCAGATGCCCCCTGGTGTACCTGTTGCAACGGTTGCAATAAATGGGGCGATGAATGCCGGAATTTTGGCAGTTCAAATCTTGGCAACTGCCGATATTGGTTTACAAAAAAAATTGAAGCAATTTAAAATTGATTTAGAGAAGAAAGTGCAGAAAAAAGCGAAGAAAGTTGAAGCGATAAAAATTTAGTATTCGCTCGTAATCAAAATTTGTTTGCAGCCAGGTTCGGAAACTAAAATATCGACCTTTTCCTGCTGCACAAATTTTAATTACTTCGCTCATATTATTCATTTATAAAATTCATATGATCTCAGACAAAGCCATTCTTGAGGCCATCCCACAAGTTTTAAAAACGATTGATGTTTCAGGTCTTGGAGAGAAGCGTCAAGGCAAAGTGAGAGATATTTACTTCAAAGATGAGACACGCATTTTGGTCACAACAGATCGACAATCTGCTTTTGACGTCATCCTAGGTCATATTCCATTCAAAGGAGCAGTTCTCAATCTTCTTTCACAATTTTGGTTTGAGCAGACAAAATCTATTCTCCAAAATCATATGCTTTCGGTGCCTGATCCCAATGTGATGGTCACGCAAAACTGCACGCCAACGAGTGTGGAGATGATCGTTCGTGGATATATGACTGGGGTCACGAAAACTTCAATCTGGTATTCATACGAAAAAGGCGAACGAGAGATATACGGTTTGAAATTTCCTGAAGGCTTGAAGAAAAATCAAAAGTTACCAGAGCCGGTATTAACGCCAACAACACATCCAGAAGTTGGGAGCAAACTTCATGATGAGCGTCTAACTCGAGACGAGATCATTGAACAAAGAATCGTTGATAAAGATATTTACGAACAGATGGAACGGGTGGCATTGTCGCTTTTTGATTTCGGCTCAAAACATTGTGAGAAACAAGGCTTGATACTTGTTGACACAAAGTATGAGTTTGGAATTCACGATGGAAAGCTTATGCTCATTGATGAGATACATACACCAGACTCTTCACGATTTTGGATTGCAGATACGTATCGGGAACGATTTGACGCAGGAGATGAGCCCGAAAATTTTGATAAGGAATTTTTGCGTCTCCGCTATGCAAATGAGCTTGGGTATACCGGAGATGGTGCACCTCCAGAAATGCCTCAAGATTTGATTATTGATCTTGCCAAAAGATACATTGCGGTGTATGAAAAAATAACCGGAAAAATATTTGAAGGGTTTGAGTATCCGATTGAGGAGAGAATACGAGAAGCTTTACAAAAGCTTTAGTTGCGGATGTTTAAACTCTCACTTTTATATGTGATATTTAGAGGTTCAATAATAACTTGTTTTTTTCCTTTCTCAACGACTCCAACATCATATGCTTTGATCTTGTGTTTTTTTGCGATCTTGAGTGTTTTCTGAACTTCATCTTTCGGAATATACACTGCATAGCCACCACCCATGTTGAATGTTGAATATGCCTCTTCATCATTGAGTCCTGCTTGCTCAGCGAGAAATGAAAGGACTGGAGGCACCGGAGGAAGATCGATTATTCGGTAAGTAAAATTATCATTCAGTCGCATAATTTTGCGCCAACCATGACCCGTGATATGAGCCATATAATGAATATCTATTTGTTTATCAAAGAGATCTTGGATAAGTTTTGGATAAAGGATTGATCCATCAAGAATTGCCTCACCATACATACGCCCATCGCTGATTTTCGTTTTGAATCCTTTCTTCAACTTCTTACCGATCTTTCGTGCAAGAGTTAAGCCATTGGCATGAATGCCATTACTTTCAAACATCACGATACGATCTCCAGAGACAAGTTTTTCACCAAGAGTAAGTCGATCTTTTGGATCAATGATGCCATAGCATGCACCAGCAAGATCAATTGCGCTCTCTTTTACAATTCCAGAAAGTGTCGGCGTTTCGCCACCACCCCAGACTACGCCAGCCATGTCACAAGATCGAGCCCAACCAGTGACCAAATCAGTCATTCGTTGTTTGTCCGTAAACCAATCTGAGCTCCCCACTGCCCAGTATGCAGAGACACTCAAAGGTCGAGCACCAACCGTGATCAAGTCATTCACCATAGTGCCAATCGTATCTTGTGCAATCTGATCGTAATATGTTTTTCCAGTAATTTCATACATTGCATCTGCAATAAGATTTTTTGTTCCGAGGCCTTCTTCAACAACGGCAAGATATCGATCGCCGATATCCATAACATATGCTGATTCACCACGACTTTTTGAAAGTTCGGATACTCCTTTGGGAAGGTTATGAAGAGTCGTTTTTGATTCTTTTTGTGCGCATCTTTTGAGAAGATCAAGCACATCATAATCAACACCGCTTTGTTTGTAGGTTAGTTTTTTTTCTGAGGCATGAGAATATAATATGTATTATTATACTCACGGTTCAATATATTTATCGATTATCTGATCGATTCAGTCATTTAGTATCATTGAACCGAATGGATAGGGGAGAATATATTGACGGAAAGATTTATACTAGTAGTACTTCGGTGAATATTTAATACTCATTATGCAAAAGAATTTTAATCGTAAACTTGAAAAAATGACCCTAGGGATAACCGGATGGATCGGGAGTCCGTTGTCAATTATTCTCCATACTTTATTATTCATTGGTATATTTGTTCTCAAGTATTTTAATGTTTCTTATGAAGAAATAATGCTCATTTTGACGACTATTGTGTCGCTTGAAGCAATATATTTATCACTTTTCATTCAAATGTCAGTAAACAACAATTTAAAAACTATTGAAGGAGTTGAGGAGGATATTGAGGACATTCAGGAGGATATGGAAGAGACACAGACAAGCATAGATATGATCGATAATAACTTCCAAAAACTAGCGGTAGATGTACAGGAAATTTCCGGAGAAATCGAAAGAATCGAGGCAGAAGATGAGCCTGAACAGTCAAAAATGGTAAGCTCTTTAAGCAATCTCCATCGGATGTTGACAAAAGTCTCGTCAGAGATTTCAAGCATTGAAACTGATATTAAAAATCTGAAAGATGTAAATCTGAAACAGCATGCCAATGGGAAGGGAGGAAAAAAGTAATCGTATTTTAAATCAAAACAGTCCCGACTTGCGCCGGGACTGAATTGAATGTGCGACTTGGTGTTCCTAAACTGTCTCTACACGTCGTCCCCTTTATTCTAATTATTCCAATCTACCATTCCTCCTCTTTTGCCCATATGGCCTCCCATTGGACCCATAAAGTACTCGAGATCAACACCTTGATCTTGAGCCCATTTTTCGAGTTCATCGCGCTCTGTTTTTCGCGTGTCTCGACGTTCTTGACGCGTCATGTCTTGAAATGATTCGCGATTTGCATCGTGTTTCTTTTCAAGTTCATCATGTTTTTCTAGAATTGAAGTTTTTTGTGCATCGGTGATCTTGCCCTGAGAGACTGCTGCATCTAATCTTTCATTCAGCAGGCCTTCCATTTCTTGTTGATGTTCTTGGTGCATTTCTTCAAAGATTGCAGATACTTTTGTTTCATCAACGCCCAATTTCACCGCCAGTTCCTTCACCATATCGTCATGGCGTTCACCGCCGCCAAAATAGGCGTTGGCAGAAACAGCTCCGAGCGAAATAACACCAGCCGTTGCAAGAATAGCAATCGGCAGAATAAGATTTTTTTTATTGAGTTTTTTCATTTTGTCATGCATAGTGTGATTCACCCCCTTGCATTTTAAAGCAAATTCATTAATATGAAAACTATATCTCCTGAATCTGAAAAAATGCTTAAAAAGAAGTTTAGACTTTCTTAATAGGAAGTTTTACAATAAACGTAGTGCCTTTGGGACTGTTATTCTCTGCAGATATTGATCCAGAATGATGTTCGAGAATTTTTTTTGCGATTGCAAGTCCCAGTCCAAATCCGTTTCCTTTTTGTTTTGAACGAGCAGAATCAGCACGATAAAATCGATCAAAAATATGTTCACTGTCTTTTTTTGCAATTCCGATACCTTGATCTGAAATATGTACTTCTGCATAGTTTCCTGATTTTTTTAATGTCACCATTATTGTTGAGTTCTCCGGGCTATATTTGATTGCATTATCAAGAAGAATCATCCATATTTCGGGAAGGCTATACTGATCGGCTACGGTGGAAAGATCATCCAATTCACTGATGATCTTTATTTTCTTTTTCTGAGCAAGCACTCGAACTTTTTTGATCGTTGATTCGATGCTTTTTTTTAGATCAACTTTAGTCATAATATGTGGGTCATGGGGTTTTTCAAATTGTGCAAGAGACAGGAGTGACTCAGATAAATGCTGAAGTCGATTCACGTCGAGTAAACTTTCTTGAATGAGTTCTTGTGCATCATCAAGTTTCGGCTTTTTATCTCGAAGAAATACTTCAAACGCACTTTTGAGAGAGGTGAGAGGAGTCTTCAATTCATGAGATGCATCTGATATAAACCGATTCTGTTCATACATCATTTGTCCTATTGGACGGAGTGTTTTACCTGCCAAAAAGTATCCAAGCCCGCCTGAAACAAGTAATATTATTCCATTCACAATCCCGAGAGAAATCAGCGTTCTTGATTGAACCTCAGTTATAAGCTCTTCATCGGAAACTTCCATAATACGTGGCATAACACGTGGGCGATCGCCGAAAAAGAATTCATCACTTTCGAGACGTTCTTGAATTCTTTGCCGTTGCATGGTTGAAAATCGATGTACTTCGCGATCAGTAAAACCGTAGATAATGGCACTAAATGCCATACTGACCGTCATAATAATCAGAAGATACCAAACGGTTAATTTAATTCGTGCTGAATGAAACATACGTTATTCTATTTTATACCCAAATCCTCTCACTGTTTTGATAACTAATTTTTTATGAGAAAATGGTTTTTCAATTTTTCTTCGAATATTTCTCATGGTAACTTCGACAGTATTTGGTAATACATCTGCTTCAAAGTCCCATACATGATCAATAAGTTGTTGCTTTGAAATGACTTTCCCCTTATTTCTCATGAGATACTCAAGAAGAGAAAATTCTTTTCCAGACAGTTGGATTATTTTCTGTTCTCGAAAGACCTGAAAAGTTTCCCTGTCAAGAGTGAGGTCTTTAATCGTTATTTTGGTATTCAGAGATTGTTTTGGGCGTCGAGAAAGAGCACGAATTCGAGCCAAAAGCTCTTCAAAAGAAAAGGGTTTGGTCAGATAATCATCTGCTCCCGCGTCCAAACCATCTATTTTGTCTGATGTTTGGCTTTTTGCAGTGAGCATTAGAATTGGTGTATGATTGTCATTTTTGCGAAGTTTTGTACATACGTCTATTCCGGTCTTTTCAGGAAGCATCCGATCAAGAATGATCATGTCATAATCTTCGGTTGACGCAAGATCGTATCCAGCAGCTCCGTCATACGCGATATCAACTGCATACCGTTCTTGTTCTAACCCCTTTTTAATTGTTTGAGCAATCCGATGTTCGTCTTCTACTACCAATATTCGCATAAGTATATTATATAGGTAATACTGAAAATGAGCTGAAAATGGTTTCAGGTATAATAACCATATTATGACACCAGATAAATACAGTGCGGTTTGGGTATCGCATACTTCCATAAATGACTTTCGACAATGTCCTCGTGCGTATTTTTTAAAACATGTATATAAAGATCCCAAAACAGGTCATAAGATAAAAATCATGACTCCACCACTTGCATTAGGACAGATCGTACATGAGGTCATAGATCAAATGTCAGTACTCCCAACGCAAGATCGTTTTAAAAAAATCCCAATGGATCGATATGATGAGTTATGGAAAAAAGTAACCGGAAAAAAAGGTGGTTTTTTTGACAGTAACACAGAGGATACGTATAAAAGGCGTGGACGAGAGATGATTGCGAGAATTACGAAACATCCAGGTCCCATTGCGGAGAAAGCCGTAAAAATAAAAGAATCGCTCCCGTATTATTGGCTTTCAGAAGAAGATAACATTATTTTATGTGGAAAGGTTGATTGGCTCAAGTATCTTCCCGAGTCAGATAGTGTACATATTATTGATTTTAAAACAGGTAAATCAAATGAGGACGATGCATCTCTGCAATTACCAATTTATCTTCTATTGGTTACAAATACGCAAAAACGCGCAGTCACCAAAGCAAGTTATTGGTATATTGCACGGCAAGATGATCTTGAAGAAAAGCAGCTTCCCAATGAAAAAGAAGCATATGATAAAGTAATCACCGTCGCGCGCCAAATGAAAACTGCTCGACAACTGGGACAATTTTCCTGTCCTGAAAATGGATGCTACTCATGTAAACCAATGGAGCAACTGGTGAATGGAGAAGGTGAGTTTGTATTTGTCGATGAGTATCGGACAGACGTGTATGTTCTTCCATCATTAGCTAACAACGAAAATGAGAGTGAAGTCCTTTAGTGTATTCTCATGAGAATTATGAAAAAAAGATGTCAGTGGTGTGGTGACGATCCTTTATACATTCAATATCATGATACGGAGTGGGGGATGCCAGTTCATGATGATCAGAAATTATTTGAGATGATCATTCTTGAAGGAGCACAAGCCGGATTATCGTGGATTACTGTACTTCGCAAACGTGAAAACTACCGAAATGCATTTAATGAATTTGATCCGGTAATAATTGCAAAATATGACGATGTTAAGCGAGAGGAACTCCGATTAAATCCAGGAATTATTCGAAATCGATTAAAAATAAAATCAGCAGTTCAAAATGCAAAAGCTTTTTTAGCAATTCAAAAAGAATTTGGGAGCTTCGACGCCTATATTTGGCAGTTTGTTGGAGGAAAACCGATCGTGAACTCATTTCAAAAAATGGGCGATATTCCTGTAGTAACCCAAGAATCAGATGCAATGAGTCACGATTTAAAAAAAAGAGGGTTTGGCTTTGTTGGCTCAACTATTTGCTATGCATATATGCAATCTATTGGAATGGTCAATGATCACGAAATGAGCTGTTTTCGATATAATGAAATAATAGTAATTCAATAATTTATATGAAAAGTACATCAACAGTATTTTATATAGTACGTCATGGGGAAACTGATGGGAATGTCAAACATATCCAACAAGGTCATATGGATTTTCCTCTCAATGAGAATGGGATACAACAGGCAAAAAAAAGAGCACAAGATTTAAAGAAAATTCATTTTGACTATGCATATTCTTCTGATTTAATTCGTGCTCATAAAACTGCTGAGATTATTGCGCTTGAACATGATCTTGTAGTGACTACTACCAAGGCATTGCGAGAAAGAAATTTCGGAAAATATCAGGGCATTTCAACGGATGATTTTACCGATGATGTAACTGCCCTGTTTGAAAAATGGCATGGACTTACTGAGAAGGAATGGTTGCAGCATAGAGTAGACGAATCCATGGAAACAGGTGAAGAAGTTGTTTCTCGTGCACTCCTTTTTTTGAGAGAAATTGCGGTGGGAAATCTCGGAAAAACGATTCTTACTGTTTGTCATGGAGGAATTATGCGTGATCTTCTCGTACATTTGGGGTGGGCAAAACAAAGCGAGTTGCGAAGATTTGCGATACAAAATACCGGCTATTTTATCCTCGAGAGTGATGGTATAGATTTTTTTGTGACCGATACCAAAGGGATAGAAAAAAAATAATTCATTTATTTTTTTGCTTCACGTTTTCGACTATTATTATTGAGCAAAATTCGATCCAGAACACTCACCGTTCCTTTTCCAAGAGAAACTCCCTTTCCATGAAGATTTGAATATACCTGGGTGAATTCAGCACCGAAGAAAAATATGAGCGAAAGATAGTAGATCCAGATAAGAAGTATAAGTAATGAACCTGCAGCGCCATATATTGTGCTAAACGTACTATTTATTATGACAAGTCCAATGATGTATTTTCCCAGTAAAAAAAGAAGTGCGGTCACGAGCGAGCCAACAAATATATCTTTCCATGCCATGTTTCCCTCGGGGAGGAGTTTAAAAATAAGGGTAATAAAAAGAGTTATGCCGACAAATGACACTGCCATATTAATGGTTTGTAAAAAGAACGGTGAAATACCAATGAAATCGGAGATGTAAATACCAAGCTTGCTCAAAAGTGCATTCGTGATAAATGAGATCAAAATAAGAGCTCCAATCCCAAAAATAAACAGCATTGCAGTAAGTCGTTTCTCAAGTGTGATCATCATACTTCTTCCTGGCTGTGGAGCAATATCCCAGATGGTATTGAGGGAAACTTGCAAATGACCGAAAGCTCCAGCTGAAGCAAAGACAAGTGCAATAATGCCGATCCATTGTGCAATATTTCCTTGTGAGGAATATTGATGAAGATGGTTAATAATGAATTTGAGAATTTCTGTTGTCGATCCTCCGGTTATTCCTTGAGCTTGAGCAATAAGGGTAGATTGTGATTGTGCATCTTGAAGAAAAATATTCAATATATTCAGACTAATAAGTAGTATTGGTGGAATGGCAAATAATGCGTAGTAGGCAAGTGCTGCGGCCATCTGGGCGGCATTATCATGAATATATTCCTCCAGGGTCATTTTAAACAGATATACGATTCTATTCATACAGTAGTGTTTATTTTCTCATACAAACAGGTAGATCTTCAACGGTGAATTTTTCAGAAACCTTCCTGATATGATACTATAAAAATAGACATGAATATATCTAAGAAAAAGGCAATTAATGAACTCAAGATTGTAGATGACATCCATGAAGTGGATCGGCATGATACATTGAAAAAAATCAATGAAAATGCAATTCTCTCAACGAGCTATGTTGTTTTGCTTATTGCTTCATCAGTAATCTGTACGTTGGGGCTTTTACAGGACTCTCCTGCGATTGTAATTGGCGGTATGATCATCTCGCCACTCATGTGGCCATTGATGAAAATCTCTGCAGGTATTTCTTTGGCTCGGAAAAAATATATTTCAAATGCACTGTTTCTTTTGCTTGTCTCAATTGCAATTAGTCTTGCAAGTGCCTTTTTGATCACGATAATTTCTCCGTTGAAAGTTTTGAATGCTGAAATTTTATCACGCACACAACCGACACTTATTGACATAATTATAGCTCTTGCAGTAGGAATCGTGGCTGCACTTGCGGTTGCTCTCAAAAAAGTGTCATCAAATCTTGCTGGAGTTGCAATTGCAGCATCACTTATGCCGCCGCTTTGTGTAGGTGGAATTGGTCTAGCATTATGGCATCCCCAGGTGGCTATCGGGGGCCTACTTCTCTTTTTTGCAAATATTGTATCAATAATATTTATTTCAATATTTGCATTTCGAGTTGTTGGTGTTGAGACTCGTGTTCCAAATAAACTTCAAAAGGAGGGAACTGTTTTTGTGAGTATTATGCTTTTGGTGACAGCACTGCCGCTCTTTTTTTTCTTACAAAGTTATTCATTTGAATCGGCAATTTATCAAAAAACACAGAAAATTCTTTCTCATTCTCTTTCCAATATGTCACAAAGCATTTATTTGGAAAATGTAAAAACTACTCTTAATAAATCAAACAAAGATGGCAAAGAATTTGTTCAGATTGAAGCAGATATTCTAGTTCCTGAAGATACTACAATTGATTTTGATCAAAAAAAACTAATTATTGATCAGCTTGAAAAAGAATTAAATAAAAATGTTGTTCTTAATTTGAGAATTCAAAAATCAATCGCGCTTCAAACCGAAACAGATATGAAGATGCGTAATATAAAAAATAACATTACAAAAATACTTCAGAAAGAAATATCAGCAGTTGATAAATCATTGACGATCGATTCAATTACCATAATTCAAAATGAACATACGATTGGTTGGGTGGTTGACGTGGTACTGCGGAGTGATCCATCAATCAAATTTACTGAAGACAAACGAAAAAGTATTGAAGAGGCAATTGCATATTCTGTAGATGGTTTGATATCTTTGAATCTTGAAATCATATCTCGAATAAAATTGCAGGGTGAATCAGATATGGTGGCAAGTGATATTAAAACGCAGATTTATGACTACTTTAATGAACGATTTGAAGATATTGATGTGTCCAATCTTTCGATTATGTATGACGAGAACCTAGATCAATATACCGTATCAATCACGGTCACCATACCAAAAAAAACTCGATTTACGAGTCGGAATATTGAGAGTCTGAAGGCGCTTTTGGAGGTCAAACACACGGCAAACTTTTCAATGGTGGTGAACCAGATTGAAAAGACAATCTATGAATTTGAATGATGAGAGATATCTTCCAATGAGTGCGATCTGATCGATCTACCGTATTATTCTGTGGGTGTGATAGAATATGAGCTTCAGTAAGATGTTTCATCTGAAGCTGAAGAAAAACATGCTTCTCGTATTGAGTGTTTTTCTTTTGATTACACAATCAGTATCTGCGTCGGAACTCCTCACTATTTCACGATCCCAAGAAGAGGCATATTGCCCCATGTATTATGACCGTCAATTTTGTAGTACTGATGGGCGTGAAGATTCGTGTGTCAAAGGAGTTGAAATGGTAGTGGTGACGCCAAAAATACCGCATTCTCCGGTTCCTCCAATTGTTTCTTCAATAAAAAATGACGTAAATAGTTCAACGAAACCCCCTTCATTAGATGCAGGTCGAATTTTTGAAATGATCAATCAACATAGAGCAAATCTTGGCCTGAGCGCATTTAAAAAAGAAGAAAAGCTCTGTGCATTAGCTCAAGAACGTGGACCTGAGCTGTATGATGAAATTTTTGTGAATAATAATATTCATGGAGGATTGTATGATAGGAATTTGCCCTGGTGGATTACTGAAAACATGAAATATGGTGGATCTGAGGAGTCAGTTTTCAACTGGTGGCTCAGTTCTCCGATTCACCGAAAAGCAATTGAAAGTGAGTTTACATATAGCTGTGGAGAGTGTTACGGAAATAGCTGTGCACAATTGTTTACGAGCTATTCACCAAAATAGCTATTACTTCTTTAAAGAACTCTCATAGAGTCCAATGCCGACTGATATTGCAAGATTGAGCGAATCAATATCCGATGATTGTTGAATACGAATCGTTTTTGAGATGTTTTTATATGAACCAGGGAGCCCTGCGGATTCACTTCCGAATATGAGCGTGTAGGGTTTTTCAAAAACAATTTCCTGAAGAGTGTGATTGCCATCTGTCATAAACGAATAGAGATTATTTTCAAACCGTTCACGATAATGCTCAATTGAGTCAAAATACTCAAATTTAATGGTAAATATTGCCCCCATGGATGCACGAATCACCTTTGGATCAAAAATATCTACGCCCGGACGAATGATTGCAAGATTGTGAATATCATATCCAAGCATGGTGCGGATAATGGTTCCAAGATTTCCTGTCTCACTTGGATGATCGAGCATCAGGTGATTTTCCTGAGCACTTAATGGATTGGGAAATTTTGAAAAAATCCCCGCAACATAAACATTCTCTTTTCCTGACAAGTTTCTGAGGAGTCCGTCATTAGTTTCAATGCTAATACCCTTTTGTTCACAAAAGCTTTTTATTTTC
>Ga0210057_1001082_pt1 | contig 42416 bp, 43 predicted proteins | sample CryGeyCG2114_010_2_FD_183968 | JGI IMG/M metagenome (GOLD analysis project Ga0210057, IMG submission 183968) | Groundwater microbial communities from aquifer - Crystal Geyser CG10_big_fil_rev_8/21/14_0.10 (SPAdes) (version 2) | ecosystem: Environmental > Aquatic > Deep subsurface > Groundwater ... | reverse complement strand
CCCAAACTTAATCTTGATGCGGTGTACACCACGAGTGAGTGTTTTGCGTCAAAGCCGGTGTGGCAACCAATGGGAGCTGATGCGGGAAGTGTGACGTTTAAAATCAGAAATCCGAACTCGTATCTTCTTAACCTAACTCCCGATTCATATAATGTAAGTGTCGCTGGGACGTACTCGGTGGAAGATGTTTCTTCCAGCAATAGCGCGTACACACTCTGCGATTACAGTCCTTCTTCTGCAACGTTTGGAGGAACACAAAATATTACCGCGTATTTTTCCACATACCAAGCTCCCCCTCCTCCCCCTCCTCCGACGCCGTTGTCTTGTAACTCTTTCACCGCCACACCAACTTCTGGAACTGCCCCACTTTCTGTCTCCATGAGCATTATCGCAGGAGACGGATCGGGTGGGTATACTTATTCGTTTAACGGAGGAGCGTTTCAATCATCTCCTACCATTGAGTACACATATAATGTTGCAGGATCATATACCGCGACGGGCATGGTGAGGGATTCATCGGGAGCAACTGCTTCGTGTTCAAGTGTGCCGATTACTGTGTATGGAGATACGTATGTGATTACTCCCTACATCGCTTCAACGGGAAGTTGTAGTCAAACTTTTTTTAGAGGATTGTATGATCCAGATGGTCCCAGCGGTCCTTCGGGGAATATTGATGTTACAAATTCCGCGAGCTGGACATCTTCCAACCCCACCATTGCCGTTTCCCTTGGGTACGGTGTATTTGAGGGAAGAAATGATGGCGTAGTAGACGTGTGGTCTTCTTATAGAGGGATTGATGCATCTGCTCAATTTGATGTGTCGGGATGTGATGTTGGGGGCGATCCATTATCTTTTGTAGCTGATATCTGGTCAAACTACGACTCAATTTTGCGGGGCAATCCGGTTACTTTGTCTTGGATGACTGACCCTGCCGCTGATAGTTGTACCGCTATTTCTGGGGCGGGATTTGATACGGGAGGATACCCAGGAAGTCCAAAACCCGGTTCTGACGAGGTAAGTCCGCTACAAGGTCCTACCACTTACACAGCTCGATGCGCGAAAGAAGCCGAATCCACAGATGTTTCAAAAGATGTGAGAATTTTCTACCACGAACTTAATATTGATGCGGCGTTGTATAGCGGTGATTGTACGGGGAACTTATCTGCACTTGGTGGAGGAGCTAGTGCAATAGTGCAAAAGACAAGTCCCGCAGAGACCGCGACATATACTTTTAGTACTGGATCGCAAGACATTTGGGGAGCAATGCCAGCGACATATTCAATACAGTCTGCATCTGCGGGTGCACAGTATAAGTACTGTAATGCTTCTGCGCCGGTAACGTTTAGTAGTATTACCGAGCCACAAACCAGAACGCTTACAGCATATTTTGCTTTAGCTGGAGATGGTCCTAGCGTGAATCTTGCCTCAAGTCCAGATACTATTTGTGCCGGAGATGATAGTTTACTTGAGTGGACATCAAGTGGCGTGGTGAGCTGTTCAACTAATTTTGGGGAATCATCACTTTCGGGGAGTAAGTCGGTATCGCCGGTAACTGATACGACTTATACGATTACTTGCCAAAGCGCCTCGGGCGAAACGGTAAGTGATAGCGCTCAAGTAAATATTAGTCCCGACTCTGCGTGCGGCTCTAGCTTTGCCTGTTCACTTTCCTCAACTCCAGACGCGGGATCTTTTGTGATTCTTACCACCGATATCCAAAATGGAAGCGAAAATTACTCTTGTTTGGTTGATTATGGAGATGGGACTTCCGACCCAATATACGGTGATTGCGAGCCACGCAGACACTTATACACGCAGGGAACTTATACTGCGACCGCGGATGTGAGAGACACTTCTACTGGACAAGAGACCAGCTGTAGCACTCAAGTTGGGGGGAGTGGAGACGTGGGGGGCGGAGCGCAAGCAAACATAGAGTTTTTGTTCTATGAAAAAAATCCTCAAACACAACAGTGGAATCGTATCTACAACTGGAGTCAGCTCAACGTGCCTGAAGGAGCCCCGATCTATCACTGCGTAGATTCTACCGCTAATGGATTTGAAGAACGTTGCTTTAGCGCGTGGGGCGGGAGATCCACTCCGATTGATGAAAAAATTCTGGATGCCCAAGCGGGAAATTATTGGCTTGAGTGGGAAACACCCGATTGGTTTTCTGTTGATATTGTGTATAACGGAGATCCGTCCGCAAACACACTTCTGGTTGAGCCCAATCAGGAACGATTTATAACCTACTATGTGTCCACGTATCTTGATGACGCGTTACCTGATTCGTGTACTATCCAGGCGGATCCAACATCAATTCTTTGGGGGCAATCATCGCAGGTAAGCTGGTCGTGCGCGAACCCGGAAGGAAAAACGTGTACGATTGACCAGGGGATAGGATCTGCCGATCCCAACGGAGGGACGGCAACGGTGAAGCCCAAGACAAACACTACTTATACCTTGCAGTGTTCGGGTGTGCCCGACGCGACCGCGACGGTGCGGGTAGGATTCTTGCCACTATTGCGAGAGATTATTCCTCGATAGTGAAACAAGACGCATATACAAGGATTTTACGCCGATAAACACAAACAAAATAGAGGAATAAGAGCAGGTGTGTACAAGAGTTGAAGAGTAAAAAACAATCCCGACATTCTATGTCGGGATTGTTTTATGAGAAATTACAACTTCCCAAGTATCAGTCTTTATTATATAATAGAAGCATCTAAAATGAGAAAAAACAAAAACACTAGGACTTCCAGCAACTCTCCATGACTTTTTATAAAAATCCTGTTTTATTAGTAGATGGACACAATCTTTTATTTAAAAGCTTTTTTGGATTACCTCGTTTCACGTCTCGATATGGTGTGGAGGTGCATGGGGTCGTTGGATTTTTAGGAATATTGAGAAAAATGATTGAAATATCTGACACCAAATACTGTTATGTTGTTTTTGATGGAGAGCATTCAGGGGAAAGGAAGAAACTTAACCGTCAGTATAAAGCAAATAGGAAAAAATATGATACCATCTCAAATAATCCATTTACCCAACTCAACCCGATAAAGAAAGCATTATCTCATCTTGATATCTACTGGGAAGAGGTAAAAAAATATGAAGCGGACGATATTATTGCGACAGTAGTAAAGAAAAGACCGTCTTGGGAAGTTGTTATTGCCTCATACGATAGTGACTTTTTTGCCCTCGTGGACAAGAGGGTTAAGATTTTAAGATACAAAGGGGGGAACTCTTATTATGTAGATCAAGAATGGATTATTGAGAAATTTGGAATTCAGCCATCACAGTTCAGTCTTTTTAAAGCAATAGCGGGGGATAAAGCAGATAATATTGTTGGTGTCCCAGGAATGGGGCCAGTGGCTGCACGAAAAATAACAAAAGAAAATTTACCACTTTCAGAAAGCCAAAAAAAACATGTGGCAGAGAGCATGAAATTAATACAACTAAAGAACGACGTTACACACAAAACGCCCACCAAAAAATTAATAAAACTTCCAAAGAATATAAGGGAAATAAAAATTACCAAGGAACTAGAATTTCTTGGAATTTTGTAAAAAACATCTGTCATCTGAAATATAAAACTTCAAATACAGCAGCAGGCGAAAGGGAGGGGATCTTGTTGCTCTCGGGTTGTTGTATAATGTGTATGTAACGGTAAGCAGCGGATGACTGATGGCAAAGAGCAAGGGGCAAATGGCGACCCCGAAAAATCACTTCGTGATCTCGGGGCAGGATGGCGAATGACAGATAATGGATGACTGATGGCTAGCGGGAAATTGCTTATAAGTTGCATATAAACTCACGAAAGAACGTGATCGGTTTTAATATACAGAGCTCTTGACCGATTCCGGCGACTCCTGTGACCAGAACACCGGCACTCAGGGCGAGGACTAAGGCCGCCATCTTCCATAAAAGGGGTTGCGCGGCCTCTTTTATCTTTTATATAGTATAATAGTTACATGATTAAACTAAATTTTATTTTAGATAAAAATCTCGCGTTCATATATTTTATTCACGCTCTTGTAGCATGGTCGCCTTATCAGAGTACAAACGAACGAAAACGTTTCAAAGAAGTAGTAAGCCCACTTTCAAAAGAAGAAAACGAAGTTCTCGGGAAATTTGAACAGGCGCTTAAAAAACCGGGTAATGGATACAGGCTGGCATGGCAAATGTACGCAAAAAAAACAAATGACACAGAATCGACGAGCATAGTAGAGATAATTTCTATCTTTAAAAAAAAATTCAATGTCTTTTGGGAACAAGAGCTTAAGCCAATGAGATTGTGGCGAGATTTTTTAGAATCATATGATTGGGGGGCTCACTCTCTTCTTCTAAATAAGGTGCGTCATTTTTTTAATGTTGGCAGGGGAGCTTTTCCTAGGGAAATAAATATTTATATAGTTCCAGGCGCGGGAGAACGGTTTGTTTCGGCACATACACATCAAACTCAGCCAGACATGATAGTGCTAAACATATCTCAATTTTCAAAAGAAAAATATAAAGATGTGATAAGCACGGTTCTACATGAGATCATTCATCAAATTGAATATAAGTCAACATTGAGTCGGAAGTTATACAAAAAGGCAAGAATTAGATACATTACCCCACTCATAGCAACAAGCAATTGGAATAAAGCAACGTTACCAAATTGGTCGCATCTTTTCAGAGAAACTATAATTACTAGTATCGCTGGGCAAGGAGATAACAGTTATTTTTTCTTAGATCATTCCAGCGTAGGCGCCGTAGAGAGCTCTCATATCAAGACCATCGGTATTTGTCTAAGAAAGAGACAGTATAACCAATTTATTCGTCAAACTGCTCGTTTTATAGTAGGGAAAACAAAATATTATTTAGACCACAAAAAGGTAATTGACCTTGATTTTGTTAAAGAGATTTCAAAAATATGGCTCAAAACACTAAAAACACCAGAAATAAAAGTTAAAAAAACAAGCTATACATTCGCCAGAATAGCTGGTTTTTTTATTTCTTTACTTGTAAAATCATAAAAAAGACGTTTTTTAAAAGGGACTTGTTGTTTTTGGTTTGTTGTTGTACAATGTGCGTATATGAAAAAAGACGCGCAACAATTGACTATTCAGGAAATTAAAGAAAAAACAATTCCTGTTTTACGCTCTTTTGGAGTGGTGCGATCTGCTTTGTTTGGGTCGTTTGCCAGAAACGAGGCGCGCGAAGATAGCGATGTTGATATTTTAGTTGAACTTCCCAAGGGGAAGAGTTTGGTGGATCTGGTTGAGCTTCAGGCACAGCTTTCTCAAACAATCGGAAAAAACACTGACGTTGTCACGTTTGATTCTCTGCACTACCTTTTGCGGGACAGGGTATTGTCGGAACTTGTTCATATTCTTTAAATATGACAAAAGACCCCTCTATACTTCTCCAACATATTTTAGAAAGCATTGCTCTTGTTGAGGAATATATTGGCGGTGTAAGTAAGGAAGAATTTTTACAAAATAACGAACTGCAAGACGCGGTTACTCGGCGCATAGAAGTTATTGGCGAGGCGGTGAAAAATATTCCCGACAAGCTTAGAGAGAAATATTCCGATGTTCCGTGGAAACAGATTGCTGGGATGAGAGATTTTCTAGTACATGAATACTTTTCAGTTGATTACAGCCTTGCGTGGGAAGTAACACAAAAAGATATCCCGATGTTGAAGGAGGTGATTGTGAAGATGATGAGAAATGAGAAATGATTAATGGCGAAGGGCAAATGGCAAATGGCAAATAGCGAATAGCGAAGGGCAAAATGAAGTAAAAATGGGATTTTAGAGATATTGACTTTTTCAGATTAGTATGCTATAATTGTAGCAGATAGTAGCAAAATGTTTTTATGAAACAAACAACTCTTTTGTCGGTAATTATATTGGGGGCGGTTGTTGCGAGTGGGATAATTGTTCCTTCCGCGACATACGCAGTACCTGCGGCACCGAGCGGAACCTGTTTAGTGGCGGGAACCGTACAGGGTATTTCTCAGCAGTCGGTGAGCATCCCTGTGTATGGGAAAACAATTACGTACAATACGGTTACGTATTACTCGGTGCGACTCTCGCTTTCTTCAAGCGAATTATATGAGCCGGCGCGATGGGGAAACCTTGATGAATGTAGCAACCTTTCGGGGACGATCCGAACCATCTACCCAGAAGCAGAGTATAATAAAATGCCTTTGAGTGTAGGAGATTCAATTCGAGGGAAGCTCACACAGAGCGACGACTCTTACAAAAGCGATGAAAATCTTTCCGGATATTTTCTGTATGATGTAAATAAGGGGTCAAGATTGCGACGAGTGACTGGTCCTATCCAAATAGAAACATTGCGAACCCCCCGAGTTCTTCGTAGAGCAAGCTACCGATAAAACTTCAAAACGCCCCCTCGGGGGCGTTTTGGATAATTACGCATGATTGTTCTTAGTAAAAGAGAATTGGGAAAAATAAGGGAAGAACTTGAAGACGCAAAAAAACGTCTTGTTAACATAACGTCTCAAAAAGGAGAAGCTGCAGAAATTGGCGGTAATGCTTGGCATGACAACTTTACTTTTGAAGAGCTGGTAAGAAAAGAAAACGAAACGATGGCGGAAATAACGAAACTTAAGAAGATGATAAATGACGCCCAAACCCCAGAAGGATCGAACGACAAAATTGTCGGGGTCGGATCCTTTGTGTTTATCAAAATAGGCGACAAAAAAGCGGAATGGTTTGAGTTGGTTGGATATGGTCAATCCGATCCAAATAGCAAAAAAATATCTCACAACTCACCTATCGGCGCAGCTATTTTAGGGAAGAAGATTGGTGAAAGCGGAGAATTTGTTGTAAGAGAAAAAAGAGTACAGGTTTCTGTTCTTGATATAAGAAGCGGAGAAGACCTTTAATAGATTGATGCTATTATCAGGATTTTCGTTTTTGAAGGCGTTATTATTTTTACCTTTTCTCCCTCTCTTTTACCAATCAGCGCTTTTCCTATTGGAGAATCATCCAATACCATATTAATTTTGCCCTCGTCCGTAGTTATCGGGTCTGTTGTTGTATAAGGAACGATAAAAAACACTTCGTTTTCTTTAGTCCTAACAATAGAACCGATCTGTGTGATGGGGTGTTTTTCTTTGGTTTCTAGGTTTGTGAGAAAACCTAAGAGTTTTTTGGTTTGATGCAGGGCTTCTTGGGTATTTGTTGCCAATCTACCCAATTGATAGCGGCTTGTATCAGAGTGAGACTGCATTGCTCCTGGAGCACTGACAATGTCCTTCCTGGTGCTTGCGAGCACCTCTTCAATTTCTTTTGCGCGGCGCTGTGATTTTTCTATGAATCTTTTGATAATCTCTTCTTTGTCCATAATTCATATTTTATAATTCATACTTCGGTGATCACAACATCTCCTGTGCGATTTTGGCAAAAACATCTTCAAGTATTTTGCTGTCTTTTTTTGAGATTTTTTTGAGGACAAATTCCTCAGCTTTTTTGCGCGCGCGTTCACTAGTCGGTCGGATTCCGATTTTCAGACGCCAGAATTTTTGCGTTCCCAGCGTGTTTATAATGGATTCTATGCCCTTGTGTCCAGCAGAGCGCTGATCAAAGGAAAGTTTCCATGTCCCCAGCGCCATATCGGAATCGTCGTGCGCCACCAAAAGATGTTGAGGTGATAGCTTGAAGTAATTAAGCGCTTCGTGCGTTGGTAGTCCTGATTCGTTCATAAACGTTAGTGGTTTGACTATTGTCAAACTACTCGCGGAATCACGCGGGAATTCAAGAGAAGAATACTCAAACGATTTTTTTGAGGGATGCTTAAACTGTCCTTGAGAGATTGATTCTAAAAACATCTTCCCGACGTTGTGATAGGTGCTGGTATATTCTTTAGAAGGATTCCCAAGACCGATCACTATTTTTATACCAGTTGCATTACTATTCATACTTCCTATATAATGATGCCATATTATACCATGCGAAAGGTTTTATATACCATTTGGGAAATCGGAGAAGTATTTTTCGTCGCGCTTATTGCGGTCGCGGCGATTAAATATTTTCTTATCCAGCCCTTTATCGTAAATGGGGCAAGTATGGAGCCCACATTTTATGATGGGGATTACTTGTTGGTAGACGAATTGAGTTATAGATTCAGAGAGCCGGTGCGGGGAGATGTGGTGGTGTTTAAGTCACCTCAGGACACGTCACTCTACTATATTAAGCGCATTATCGGGCTTCCTGGAGAACAGCTTGAGATTAACGACAGCGAAGTGATGATATACAACGAAACGCACCCCGAAGGGTTTTTGATTGGAGAAGAATATCTTCCGGGAGGGATTCGTAGCAGTTGGTCGGGGCATATTATTATTACATTGGAGGACGACCAATATTTTGTGTTGGGGGATAATCGTTTGAATAGTTTAGATTCCCGATATTGGGGGCCGTTGGATCGTGATAATATCGTGGGGTTAGTGAAGGTGCGACTCTGGCCACTTCCCCAGGCAAAGGTGTTTGGGGAAACGGAATATGCGTATTAGATAAAGGGCAAATAGCAAATAGCGAAGGGCAAAGGGCAAATGGCAAATGGCGAAGAGTAAAGAGCAAAGGGCGAAGGGCAAAGGGCAAATAGCGAAGAGCAAATGGCGAAGAGCAAATAGCAAATGGCAAAGGGCGAAGGGCGAGGGGCGAAGAGCGGAGCATATAAAAACTTTTATATTTTGGACTGTAATTTTAAGATTTTATTTTTAACTTTTTAACTTTCCATTGTGCCGATAAAAATTCCACGAGCGAAAAAAAGAGAAGAAGAGGAAAAGCCAGTTCAAAAAGGAGCGGGAAAGTTTGGGTTTCGATCGCCTCGGGGGATGCACGATATTTTGCCAGGTGATTTTCTGTATCGTGACAAAATTGAAAAATCTCTTCGCGACACAGCCGATGCCTATATGTTTGAGCATATTGATACTCCTATTGCCGAGCAGGTGGGGCTTTTTGAACGGGGAACAGGGACTACATCGGAGGTTGTTGAAAAGCAGATGTTTTTTATAAAAGGGGGAGGCGCTGACGCGCTCGCGCTTCGTCCGGAGATGACGCCTGGTGTTATGAGGGCGTATATTCAGAGTGGGTTGTTTCGCGTGCTTATCCCGGGGAAATTCTTTTACTATGGTCCTATGTTTCGACACGAACGACCCCAAGCGGGACGGTTGCGTCAATTGTGGCAAGCCGGATTTGAAATACTGGGGAGTTCCGATGCGGTATATGACGCGCAAATTATCGTCGCCACGTTCCGCCTACTTTCCGGAGTAAAAATAAAAAATTTAGTGCTCAAGGTAAATAGTATCGGATGCAAAACGTGCCGTACCGCCTATGTGAAAAAGCTCAAGGACTACTATCGTTCAAAGACCTCTAAACTTTGCAAGGATTGTCAACGACGATATCGGGACAATCCTTTGCGGATGCTTGATTGCAAAGAGTCAAAATGCGCCTCCTTCAAAGAAAGCGCTCCGATGATGCTTGACTCGCTCTGTGGTTCCTGCAAAAGCCATTTTAAAACGGTTCTAGAATTGCTTGATAGCGTGGGAATTTCTTATGTCGTTGATCCGCTTCTTGTGCGTGGTTTGGACTATTATTCGCGCACGGTATTTGAAATTTTTTCCGAAGGAATTGATTTCGCTCTGGCGGGAGGGGGAAGGTACGATTATCTTTCTCTGGCGTTGGGAGGGCCCAAAATTACCGGCGTGGGGTCCGCGGCGGGAGTTGATAGAATTATGGAAGTTATGAAGATTCAAAACATCGCTCCCCAAAAACGGAAAAAAGTCCAAGTGTTTCTTGTTTATATGGGAGAACAAGCAAAGCGAGTCGCTTTTCGTTTGGTGGAAACGCTCAACGAGGGAGGGATCTCTGTCGCCGAGAGTTTTTCAAAAGAGTCCTTAAAGGCTCAGCTTCGTTCTGCGGACAGAGAAGAAGCTCCTATCTCGCTAATTATCGGTCAAAGAGAAGTGTTTGAGGACGTGGTGATTTTGCGGAATATGAAAACGGGGAATCAAGAAACGATTCCGATGAAAAAAGTGGTTGAAGTGGTGAAGAAACGACTGCGCTAAATACAAAGCTCAAATTTCAAAAATCAAAATGAAAAAGTAAAATGCAAAGATTTTTCGTCTCTTTTATCTGCCGTTTTGATTTTTAACTTTTGATTTTTGACCTAGTAACATGTGTTTATTTTGTGAAATTATAAAAAAGGAGCGAGACGCGAAGATTGTCTACGAGAACGACTGGGCTGTGGCGGTGCTTGATGTGTTGCCAGTTGCTTCGGGGCATACGCTTATACTTCCCAAAAAACACGTGGAAACTATTTTGGAACTTTCTGATGAGGAATTGGGGAATATATTTGGAGTTGCGCGGGAAGTGGCAAAGCTTCTCAAACAAACGCTTGCCCCAGACGGATTTACCATTGGCATTAACCACGGAAAAGCAAGCGGGCAGGCGATTGAACATTTGCATATTCATATTATTCCTCGCTGGCGAACCGACGGAGGGGGATCATTGCACAGCGTGGTTCCTAAAAAAGACCACAATGAGTCGCTTGAGGAGCTATATGATAAAATAGTTGCAAAAAAATAACAGACAGGGTATAGTACGTCTCAAGCAATACTAATTAAATAACCCTTCGATACACTCAGGGCGCTCAATGTTGTAGCCCCAATGTATCGGGGACAACATTGGCGTGATTGAAGTAAAACGAAAAGAGGGGGAATCGGCAAATGCGTTTATTTACCGATTTACCAAAAAAATGCAGCAGTCAGGAGTCCTAAAAGAATCAAAAAGGCGGCGTTTTCATACGCGAGCCACAAATAAACGAGGACGTCGCGATTCAACGCTCTATCGCATTGCGAAGAAAAAAGAAATGGAACAGCAGAAGAAGATTGGAAAATAGTTGGGGCGCGTCGTGATTTTTATACGCATCTATGTTTGATCGTATCCAACAAGAATTGAAGGCCGCACTGCTTAACAAAGACGAGGCGCGCGTTTCGGCGTTGCGTTTGCTTATTTGGGCGATTCATAATTTTGAGATTGAACAAAAAGGCAAGGGGATACAAGAAATTTCCGACGAAGACGTATCGGGCGTGCTTCGTAAAGAACTAAAGAAACGGAAAGAATCCGCGGAAATTTATCAGCAAGGAGGACGTCCGGAACTTGCCAAAAAAGAACTTGCCGAGGCGGGCGTTATTGAAGAATTTCTCCCCGCGGCATTGTCCGACGATGAAATTGAACAAGTGGTGGAGGAGGTTTTCCATTCGTTTCAAAATCCAAGCGAAAAAGATTTTGGAGCGATCATGAAAGAAGTGATTGCCCGTACTCAAGGGCGCGCGGAAGGAGGAATGGTGAGCGCGGTAGTGAAAAAACTTCTCAACAAAGATTAATGAACCAAATTACCGTTTTTACGACGCGTCGTTCGTTTGACTCGGACGCTCGTATCTCGCGTTCCGTTGCGAAGAAGGCGCTGGATTTTTTGGATATTGACAATGTTGCATTTGATATCGCGCTTGTTTCCCAACCCAGAATGAGATTTTTAAATAGGGTATTTCGGAAAAAAGACAAAGCAACAAACGTGCTGAGTTTTTGTGAACCGGAAGAATTTCGAGGTGTCCCAAGTGATAAAAAATATCTCGGAGAAATTTACATTAGTCCGGCATATATCCGCTTTTATAAGCAAGACATAAAACATATGGTAGTACATGGTATTTTGCACCTGCTTGGGTTTGATCACGAGACAAAAAAAGAACGGGAAGAAATGGAGCGAAAGGAAAAAGAACTTTTAGCTAAATTGCGATAGCGCGTTCTTTTTCTGGATGTTTCGCCCATCCTGGCTAGCCCTGATTTATATATTTGTTATTCACTTTGACCTGAGGGAAGGGCGTGATAGAATAAAGATGGAGCGGCGAGAGCGGGCTCTGTTGCGCGAGCTTTGGTTAGAAGCTCGCAATCATATTTTCCGCTATCGCGGAGCTTTTCTACTCTTTGATTTTTTTATTTTGATATTGCCATTATGTATCTTACCGCCATTGACCTTGGGTCTTCGCAGATAAAAGGAATCGTTGCTGAAATAAAAAAGAACGGCAGTATTGTTGTCGTAAAAACATTTCGCAAAATGGCCAGAGGGATGAAACGTGGAGAAATTATTGAACCCGAGGAAACGGTGAAGAGTTTATTTGAGGTACTTTCTGATGTAAAACGATTTGACCGGCGGTGTATTAAGAATTTAGTGTTTGGAATTTCCGCCACGCACAGCATGTTTCATGTGTCACGAGGAACTGTTTCCATTCCTCGTCCGGACCATGAAATTTTGCCCGAAGACATTGATCGTGTTGTGCGCGAATCTTTGGCGGTGAACATGCCTTCGGGATGGCAGATTATTCATTCGTTCCCAAGAGAGTTTATTATTGATGATATTGAAGTAGACGACGCGAATGTAGTGGGGCTTGCGGGGAGAAAATTAAGCGCGAACGTTGTGTTGATTTCGGTATTTTCTTCCGTGTATAGAAATTTCTTGAAAGTCGCTCATTTGGTGCTTGGGAAAAAGAGCGAGTTTGATGGAAGTTTGATTTTTTCTCCTGTCGCTTGCGAGCACGCGGTTCTTTCTAAAGACCAAAAAGATCTAGGCGTGGTACTTGTTGATATCGGATTTGGTGTGACAAGCATGAGCGCGTATCAAGACGGGAAAATGATTACGATAAAAGTATTCCCGGTCGGTTCGGGAAACATTACAAACGATTTAGCGGTTGGTTTAAAGTGTTCAATGCAAACCGCGGAAAAAATAAAAATAGAATTTGGGTCAGCGACTCCGCGGGGGATTTCAATAAAAGAAAAAGTGGATCTTTCCGAACTTGAGGAGGGGCAGGGAAGCGAAGTATCGCGGAAATTTATCGCGGAAATTATTGAAGCGCGGATTAGAGAAATTTTCTCTTTTGTTCATAAAGAGCTTGAAGCGTTCGGGAAAATAGGAAAGCTTCCCGCGGGCGTTGTTATCACGGGCGGTGGGTCAAAAATCTCTGGGATTTTAGATGTCGCTCGGGAAGAGCTCAAACTTCCCGCCCACATTGGATTCCCCAATCTTGAGCGCGTAGAACCCTCGCACGCCTCTATTGCCGAAGAAGTTGACGACCCCCAGATGTCGGTTGCGTGTGGACTTGTGCTTCAAAAGGTGGATACTATGAGGAAAGGAACGGGGTTTGGACTTATGAGTAAATCGTCTTATAATCTCAACGAACCCTGGTTTAAAAAAATCATCAAAACATTGATGGCGTCCGATTAATTATGACCAAAAAGAAGCAGAACAAAACGAAAAAGAAAGCGTTAGCGAACAAAAAAATTGTTCGTCGAGCCGCGAATAAAAAGAAAGAGGCGCCCAAAAACTCCTCGCGTCCCAAGAAAAAAAATTCTTCAAGAAAAAGCAGTCGTAAATCAGCTTCTGCAAAACGACTTGTTGTGAAGAAAACAAAAGGATCGGGCAAGAAAAAAAAGGTGACAATCGTTACACAATCACCTGAAAAATCTTTTTCGTTTCATATCCCAAAAGTATCTAAGAAAACAAAACGGCTTTCAATCCCCGTTCCCAAAAAACGTCTCGCAAAAGGAAATGATCGGGGAGCGAGAATTAAAGTTGTCGGTGTGGGAGGGGGAGGAGGAAACGCGGTTTCTCGTATGGCCGAATACTTGCCACGATCGGTTGAACTGATCGCGGTCAATACCGATTTACAGGATTTGGAATTTTGTGGCGCGCGAAGAAGAATTTATGTTGGGAAAAATACAACGCGCGGTCTTGGCGCGGGAATGAATCCGGAACTAGGAAGGCAATCTGCCGAAGAGAATAGGGAAGAAATTGCTTTGGCGCTTGAAGGGGCTGATATCGTATTTCTTACGGCTGGGTTTGGTGGAGGAACGGGAAGCGGAGCATTGCCGGTAGTCGCGGAAATTGCAAAAGAAATGGGAATTATTACTATTGCGATTGTCACGCGTCCGTTTTCGTTTGAGGGAGAGCAACGCTCTCACATTGCCCATGAAGCAGTCGCGCGACTCAAGGACAGAGTGGATACTTATATTATTATTCCCAACGATAAGATTTTTTCTGTTATTGATAAAGATACGTCTTTGCAACGGGCATTCTTGGCGATTGATGAAGTGCTGAAGAATGCCGTGCTTGGAGTCGCGGAACTTATTCTGACTCCAGGAATTATTAATGTTGATTTCGCGGATATCAAGGCGGTTGTGGAAAACTCCGGTCCAGCTATTATCGGGGTGGGAATCGGGTCGGGGAAGGATCGTGCCCTTACTGCCGCAAATGCCGCAATCAACTCTCCTTTGCTTGAAACTTCCATTGATGGCGCGAAGGGGGTGCTTTTTAGTATTTCGGGGCACAGAGACCTAAAAATGAGCGAAGTTCAGGAGGTTGCGCGCCTTGTTTCTGAGAATATTGACCCTACTGCGCGGGTAATTTTTGGCACATATTACGATCGGAGGCTTTCAAAGGGGCAGGTAAAGGTGACACTTATCGCCACCGGATTTGGATCGTCTCTGGGGAGGAACTATTCGCTCTTTGGGGATTTTGATATTTTTGCCAAGCATGATATTATGTCGGGGATTCAGAAAGAAAATTACGAAGTTGCGCCCAGAGAGGATGTTGTTGTCCAAGAAGAAAAAGAAATTAGTGATACGATTGAGCACGGCGAAGAGTTTGAAGAAAAAGAGCAGGAAGCGCTTTGGGAAGTCCCGGCATTCTTGAGACGAAAAAGAAAAAAGTAGCGGTAGAAAGATACGCACGTATCGTACACATGGTTTAGAAAAAAAATTTGTCGCGTATCTTTTTCTTTTGCCCGATTGACACTTAAGAACGTTTTTATGGCTTTTGTCGCAAGCCACCGTATAGTTTTTTATGTCTATGAAAAAAACAAAGTCCGAGTTTCGCCACATTCTTAAGCGTGATGGAACAAAAGTCCCTTTTGATGTACAAAAAATTACGAACGCGATTTTCAAAGCGTCGCTCGCTGTAGGAGAACCAAACTGGGAACGAGCCCAAGAGCTTACCCAAAAAGTAGTTGAGCATCTTTCAAAAAAAGAAAAACGCGGGGGAGTCCCTTCCGTTGAAGAAGTGCAGGACTTTGTTGAGCGAGTGTTGATTGATAACGGTCTCGCAAAAATCGCGAAAGCATATATTTTATATCGTCAGCATCGGTCGCAATTAAGAAAAGAAAAAGCGCAGGTGCTTAACAAGAGTGAAGACGATATTGATGAAGTTGATAAACGATTTGACGTGAACGCGTTGCGCGTATTGGCCGCTCGGTATCTTCGCAAAGACGAAAAAGGAGAGATACTTGAATCTCCGAAAGAACTTTTCACTCGAGTCGCGGTACATGGAACGCTCCCGTCTCTTTTTTATGACGCGAGAGTGTTTAAAAAAACAGGAAAGAAAAACGACCCGCATCAGCCCATAGAATTTGATTGTGTGAAAAACGAATTCAAGTACGCGATCGGCGACTATCCACTCAATCGATTTCATTTGGAGGCGGTAGCTCGTCTTTATGATCGTTTTGCCCAACGTGGCAATATAAAGGTGCAATGGAGCGGTTTTCTCAAACTTCTTAAGGGGGGGTATTTTGATTCGTATGCTCAGGAAATAAAAGGATATTATGACCTTATGGTTTCTCGGAAGTTTATGCCCAATACTCCCGCAATTGCTAATTTTGGGAATTTTCTGGGGATGGGGAGTGCGTGTTTTGTCCTTGGAGTTGAGGACGATATCGTTGATATTATGGACAAACTTCGGGCTGCGGCGATTATTTTCAAGTCGGGTGGAGGTGTGGGGTACAATTTTTCGGATCTTCGTCCAGAAGGCGATTTTGTAAAAACGACCGGCGGAGTTGCCTCCGGACCGATCAGTTTTATGAGTATGTTTGATAATATGACTGATGTTATCAAACAGGGAGGAATTCGACGCGGAGCGAATATGGGGATTATGAATTCCAGTCATCCGGATATTTTAAAATTTATCAAGGCGAAAGAGGGGAACAAAGCGCTTAGAAATTTCAACATTTCTATTTATATTGAGCCGGACTTTTGGAAGTACTACGACAAAAAAGAACCCTATCCTTTAGTAAATCCTCGTACTAAAAAAACGGTCGCGTATGTTGACCCGCAACAACTTTTTGAAACGCTTGCGTATCAGGCGTGGGAGTCGGCAGAGCCGGGTGTGATATTTGGGGACCGAGTGAACGAATACAATCCATTCGTAAAATATCTTGGAGATATTCGCACTACCAATCCATGCGGAGAAGTACTGCTGTATCCTTACGAGTCGTGCAATCTCGGGTCTATTAATGTCTGGGCCTTCGTGCAACATAAGAACGGAGGGAAGGCGCATATTGATTGGAAGGGAATGGAAGATGCGGTAAAAATCGCCACCAAATTTTTGGATAACGTTGTAGACGTAAATAAATATCCGCTTCCCGAGATTGAAGAAATGACGCTTTCTACCAGAAAACTGGGGCTTGGTGTTATGGGAGTCGCCGATCTTCTTTATGAGCTTGAATTGGGATATAACAGCAAGACGGGGGTTGATTTTATGGGAAAACTTATGGAATTCGTAAACTACTATTCCAAAGTCGCCTCAAACGAGCTTTCCAAACAAAGAGGCCCGATGCCATATCATGAAAAGTCATTCTATAAGGAAGGAAAACTCCCCATCTCGGGGGTAAACGAAAAGAAAGGACAAAATTTTGATTGGGCAACGGTCGCTAAAGATGTTAAAAAATATGGAGCTCGGAACGGATATACGACCGTTATCGCTCCCACCGGGTCTATCTCCATGATTGCCGGGTGTTCATCAGGCATTGAGCCGGTATACAGCTTGGTGTTTGAAAAAAACGTGACAGTAGGAAGTTTCTTCTACGTAGATCCCGTATTTGAAAGTCGCATGCAAAAGGAGGGATTGATGGATGACGCGCTCTTAAAAGACGTGTCGGCAAATCGGGGGACGATCGGACCTCTTTCCTACATTCCAGAAAAACTGAAAAAGATTTTTGTCACCGCTCACGACATTGCTCCAAAGGATCATATTCGAGCTCTGGCAGCATTTCAGAGATGGACGGACTCTTCTATTTCTAAGACAAACAATTTCCCGGCAAATGCGACGGTGGAGGATGTAAAAGAAGCGTACTTGCTTGCTTATAAACTTGGGTGTAAAGATGTGACTGTTTTTCGTGACGGGTCTATTCTTAACCAGGTACTTGTCGCTCCGGGAGAATCAAAATCCGAAAGAGAGAAAAAAGCCAAAGAAAAGAGCAAGAAAGAAAGCGAGTTTACTCAGTTAAAAGACGAAAAAGCGAAAGGATTGGCGGTGTATAAAAAAGAGTCCTCGCGTACCGACGCGAATGACTCACTTGGCCTTTCTCCCACTCTTGTCGCTGAGCCAGAAGACGATCAGGGGCCTGATTATGTTGATACCAACGCGCCTAAGAAGTGCAAGGTGTGTTCTATCTAGATTGGTAATGTATTGCAATGTTTCGTATGCTTTCTTATCATCGGCGGAACGTTTCTTGGCGCTTCTTGACGCTCGCTGTCGTTTTGCTTGCGATTGTCGGAGAAATAAACGCGCTTTTAATTCTTATCAAGGAAAAAACGACTAACACACTCATTTGTTTTGGGAGCAATTCCTGTGAAACGGTGCTCTCTTCTTCGTATGCGTATGTTTTGGGTGTGCCGGTTGTTTGGTTGGGGATTCTTTTCTATCTGGCGGTTTTTATGTTGGGATGCGTCGCGCTTGCTCGTCATGGTGGTACATGGACAAAGGCGCTTGCGGGGGTATCTTTTGTCGGTTTTTTGTTCTCGCTCTATTTATTCGCGATCCAATGGTTTGTTCTGGGAGCATTTTGCTACTACTGCATTGTTTCTTTTGTTGACGCGCTAGTTATTTTTGGAATCATGGTTTTTCTTTTAATAAAAAATAGTGGGCCTTTCTTTGTGTCTGATAAAAACAAGGCAGGGACTTGATTTTTTATCTGGGAGTGGTACAATCATATATATAGTAGTTAGCGTTTGACGATGAGTGGTGTGTGACTATAGAGAAAATGAAAAAGAAAACCGCTTCAATTCTTCTTTCGTTGGTATTTTTTACGACAATCGTCGGAGCTTTTTTTGTTTATCCTAACAATATCATCCCAAAACTTGACCAGATGCGCCCATGGCGTCTTGGGCTTGATTTGGTAGGGGGGACAAATCTTATTTATCATATTGATCTTTCTCAAATTGACCCAAGCGACCAAAGCGATGTTGTCTCCGGGTTACGCGATGTGATTGAGCGGCGGGTTAATCTTTTCGGGGTGAGCGAACCACGGGTAACGACCTCCGAATCGGGAGGCGAGCATTTTTTAAACGTTGAGCTTGCTGGGATTTCTGATGTTTCACAGGCGATTGAAGAAATTGGACAGACGCCGTTTCTGGAATTTCGCGAACTCGTTCAAGAAGGAGAGGAAATGATGTATGTCCAAACGGGGTTAAATGGCCGTTATATCAAAGGCGCCCAACTTACCTTTGACCAAACTACCGGGCGTCCACAGGTTGCGATTGAATTTGATTCGGAGGGCGCGACGTTATTTGAAGACATTACCGCAAAGAATGTTGGGAATATTGTCGGTATTTTTCTTGATGGAGTCGCGATTAGTGAGCCGGTCGTTAACGAGCGGATTTCTGGGGGGCAGGCAGTTATTTCTGGGAGCTTTTCTATTGATGAAGCTCGGGAACTGGTGCAGCGATTTAATGCTGGCGCGCTTCCCGCTCCTATCGTGCTTGTAAACCAACAAACAGTCGGCGCGTCTCTGGGGAAGGATTCTTTAGATGCTTCGCTCATTGCCGGTGTAATTGGTACGGGGCTTGTAGCGCTTTTTATGATTTTATACTACGGCTTCTTTGGGTTTTTAGCAGTGATCGCTCTTCTGGTGTATGTCGTGTTTTCACTTTCTATTTTTAAAGTTTTTGTGACGATGTCGCTTGCGGGAATCGCTGGATTTCTACTCTCTATCGGCATGGCCGTTGACGCGAATATATTGATTTTTGAAAGGACAAAAGAGGAAGTAAAGAAGGGCATATCAAAAATATCGGCGATTCATTCAGGTTTTATGCGAGCGTGGCCTTCCATTAGAGATTCAAATATTGCTACGATTATCACCTCTTTGATTCTTTTTAACTTTACTTCAAGCTTCGTAAAAGGATTGGCGCTTACTCTGCTTCTGGGTGTTTTGGTGAGCATGTTTACCGCAATTACCGTAACAAGAGGACTGATGACGCTGTTTGTTAGAGAAAAACCACATATCAAAGATCAAACATCAAAATGACAGATCAAAGTTTAAAAAATTTTATATTCACTTTTTGTTTTTGATTTTTGAATTTTTATCATTATGTTGAACATTATTGGGCGAAAATCAATATTCCTTTCTTTTTCTGGCATTCTTGTGCTGGCGAGTGTCGTTGCGATTGGTATTTTTGGGCTTCGCCCGGGGATAGATTTTACTGGGGGGACGCAATGGCAGATTCAATTAAGTGACTCAAATCTTGAAGCGCAACCTATCCAAGATTTGTTTGCTGATCTTGGCGTTCAAAATGTTTTAGTGCAACGCGAAACGACGAATGGTTCGTTTATCATAAAGCTTCCTCCTTTAAGCGAAGAAACTCGCCAAGAATATGCGCAAAAAATCGAAGAGCGGTTTGGAGCGTTTGAGTCGCTTCGATTTGAGTCAATCGGTCCCTCGATTGGTTCGCGTCTTCGGTCTCGGGCAATCCTTGCTACGATTTTTGTGTTGATAGCGATTTCTCTCTATATTGCTTTTTCTTTCAGGAAAGTATCCTATCCCGTGAAGTCGTGGAAGTACGGGTTGGTCACGCTTGCCACGCTTTTTCATGATGTGATTGTTCCTACGGGGGTTTTGGCGGTTTTGGGATATACCAGCGGGGTTGAGATAGACACGAATTTTATCGTCGCGCTTTTGGTGGTGGTGGGATTTTCGGTTCACGATACTATCGTTGTTTTTGATAGAATACGAGAAAATGTGCTTTTGGGGCGAGGAAGGGCGTTTGAAGAGACGGTGAATGAAAGTATCAACCAGACTATCGCCCGGTCCATAAATACCTCATTTACTCTTGTTCTGGTGCTTCTGGCGATGTTCTTTGTCGGAGCGGCATCGTTAAAACTATTTGTGCTTATTATGCTCATTGGGACACTGCTGGGGACATACTCGTCAATTTTTGTCGCCAGCCCGCTCTTGACTTTATGGCACGAATTTGGTAAAAGTAAATAGTAATAAATATCAAAAAACTATGACAACACTACAGCAATCAATAGACGCCTTCGTTGGGACTCTTCCAAAGCGTCAAAAAGAGATTATTATCCATCGATTCGGGCTTTCTTCTCAAAAACCAAAAACATTGGCTATGTTGGGATCGACATATGGCATTACCCGCGAGCGAGTGCGACAAATAGAGGCGGGGGCGCTCAAAACGTTGCGTGAAATCGCGAAGAAAAACGATGAGCTTTTGAATATGCATCAAAAGTGCGTTGCTCATCTCAAAACACTAGGAGGGGTGCGACGAGCCGATCTTTTTTATAACGATTTGGCATTTGTCCTGAAAGACGAAAATGTAAACACTTCTTATGTAGATGTGTTGTTTGGCATATTTGGCCTTTTGACGCTTCATCCGGAAAATAAAGATACGTACGCCTTTTGGTATGAAAAATCCGATGATGCAAAGAATGCGAAAAAATTTGTTGAAAAAGTTGCTAGCGTGCTTCGTGGGAAGAAAGAATTGGTCATCAATAGGGGGAAGTTTGACGAACTTTTTTATCAAGCGGTAAAAAATCACAATATCCAGGATTTTGTCGGGCTTAACTTCCTCATGATCTCAAAGAAATTTTCCGCAAATCCTTATGGGGATTTTGGGCTTGTTGAATGGAGAGAAATTTCTCCAAAAACTGTTCGAGACAAAGCGTATTTGGTTCTTCGAAAACATCAAAAGCCGATTCATTTTCGTGATATCGCGCAAGAGATTAATAAAGTCGGATTTGATAAGAAAAAAGCGCACCCACAGACCGTTCATAATGAGGTGATTAAAGACCGTCGATTTGTTTTGGTGGGGAGAGGACTTTATTCTCTCAAAGAATTTGGCATTGAAGAGGGGACGACTCAGGAATTGCTTAAAAAATTGCTCAAAAAACATGGACCCTTGGACGCCGAGACGTTGGTGGGACTTGTTTCCCAACAAAGAATTCTCAAGAAAAACACTATTTTGCTCAATCTGCAAAACAAGAAGCATTTTAAGAAACTTTCGGGAGGTAAGTATCATCTCGCCTAATGAGTGGGTATTCTCGCGCATCAATTCACTCGTGTTTAACGCGGTTGTTTTTGCGCAAGAAAAAATGTGGTATGGTATAGCATAAGCAAAGATTGATATGGAATCATTCTTCCAAGCGGCTATGAGCGATCTTTTTGAAATTATTTTGGCAATTGCGTGGGTTATTGTGCCCGTTTTTTTGGCGGCATTGTTTTGGAAATTGCGCTTGTTTCGAAAACGAGTGGAGTTTATGTCCAAAGTTGAGTGGAAGATGTTGGAGATAAAGCTTTCTCGCGATGTCGCGCGCACGCCTCGAGCAATGGAGCAGGTGTTCGCCTCGTTGTACGGCATTTACTCGTTTGGAATTCCTTGGCTTCCGAAATATTTTGATGGAAAGGTGGATTTGTGGCTTTCATTTGAAATGGTGGGACGTGGTGGCGGTATTTATTTCTACGTGCGTACTCCTGCTCAATTTCAAAACCTTGTTGAAGCGGCTATTTATTCGCAATATGCTGAGGCGGAAATTATGGAGACAAACGATTATGTGCAGGATATGCCTCAGACGCTTCCCAACGACACGTTTGATTTATTCGGAACGGGATTCAAGCTGAATAAGGAAAATGTCTACCCGATTCGCACATATGATTTTTTTGAAGACCCCAAAGACGAGAAACGTCTCGACCCTCTTTCCACCATTTTTGAGGCAATGTCGAAGCTTAAGAACGATGAGATGATATGGATACAACTTTTGGTAAGTCCTACGGGAAAAGCGACGGGAGTTGATTTGGCAAAAGAAGCGGAAGCGGAAGTGAAAAAAATTATGGAGGAAAAGGGAGCAAAAAGAAAAAACAGCGAGGGAGAAGAAATCCCCGTGGGGGGGATGTTTGGTCTCTCAAAAGGATATCAAGAGGTGATTGCTTCCATTGAGCGTAAGGTCGCTAAGCTCGCGTTTCAGGCAACGCTTCGTTTTGTTTACATAGACAAAAAGGATGCGTTTACGCCGATCAATATCCCCGCTGTTATGGGGTCTTTCCAGCAGTTTAATACGCTTGATATGAACTCAATGCGTCCTGACGCGACAATGACTATTTTGGGCGGGCTCTTGGCAAAACTTTTGCCGTGGTATAAAAAAATGATAATTCTTTCCAAAAAGAGGCGTATCTATGATTACTATAGAAAACGACGTTTTGGGATTTCAAACAGATTGGCGGATGAGAAGCTAATGATTTTTAACACCGAGGAGCTAGCGACGCTATTTCATTTTTCAAGTTCCGTTGCGAAAGCTCCAAAATTACAAACTGTTTCTTCCAAAAAAGGAGAGCCGCCAGTCAACCTTCCTTTGGAGCCCTGATCTTATCTTTCAAACACATATATGGACGATATACTTTATTTTGCAAAAACTAATTTTAGAAATCAGGAGCGCGTATTCGGTATTAAGGCCGACGATAGAAGGCGGCATATGTATGTTATCGGAAAATCAGGCACGGGAAAGACAACGCTTCTTACCAATATGGTCATCGCCGATATTAGAGCTGGGAGGGGCGTGTGTTTGGTTGACCCGCACGGGGAAGCCGCTGAAGAAATATTGCACTTTGTTCCCGAAGAGCGAATAGATGACGTTATTTATATTAACCCTTCCGATATTGAATATCCGATCGCGTTTAATCCTTTGGAAAAGGTGAGTTTTGAACTTCGGCACCTTACCGCTTCGGGGCTTATGTCCGTATTTAAAAAAATATGGCCCGACGTGTGGTCGGCTCGTATGGAATATATTCTCAACAATACGCTTTTGGCGCTTTTGGAATATCCCGATTCTACCATTTTGGGTGTCATGAAAATGTTTTCCGACAAGGAATATCGTCGCACGATTGTTGAAAATTTACAGGATCCGGTGGTGCGATCGTTTTGGGTTGATGAGTTCGCGAAATATTCACAGCGACTTGAAACAGAAGCGGTTGCCGCAATTCAGAACAAAGTTGGGCAGTTTGTGGCGAATCCTCTTATCCGCAATATTATGGGGCAGACGCGATCCTCATTTGATGTGCGGAAAATAATGGATGAAGGGAAAATTTTAATTGTGAACCTTTCCAAGGGGAAAATGGGGGAGGATAATTCAGCGCTTTTGGGAGCGATGATTGTGACTAAACTGCAACTTGCGGCAATGTCTCGAGTGGATACTCCCATGGAGAAACGAAGGGATTTCTATCTATATGTTGATGAGTTCCAAAACTTTGCGACAGAGTCATTTGCTACAATTCTCTCAGAGGCGCGAAAATATCGCCTGAGCCTGATTCTTGCGCACCAATACATAGACCAACTTGAAGAAGAAGTGCGGTCTGCGATTTTTGGAAATGTGGGGACGATGATTATTTTCCGCGTTGGAGCGCAAGATGCCGAGTTTTTGGAGCAGGAATTTGAGCCAGATTTTATGGTGAATGATTTTGTGAATCTTTCAAACACGCATATTTATGTGAAATTGATGATTGATGGAATGTCCTCAAAACCATTTTCGGCGCGGACGCTTCCTCCTCCCTCGGTTCCTACAGTTTCGCTTGTAAACGATATTATTGAAGCGTCTCGAGAAAAATACGCGATTCCCAGAGCCACGGTGGAGCAAAAAATTTCAGAGGGATATCAATCTGCGGATGAGGCGGTGTCCAATATCGTGAGCAGAAGGGACGAGCGTTCGCTTTCGGAGACGCTTGTTCCCATTGAAAGAAAAGAAAGACCAAGGGAGAGAAAACAAAAACGAGAAGTACCCGTTGAAGAATTGAAGAATGTTATTCGTCAGGCGCTTAAAAAGGACGATTCGTCTGAGAAATAAGGTCTTGTGTTTTTTCTTCGGGTCGTGTACCGTACTGCTTTGATGAGAGTAACATATATTTTTTATGGTTTCATATAACGAGCTTCGTCCTGGGATGGTGATTGAATATCAGGGGGGTGTCTATGCTGTGCTTGAGGCGCAGTTTTTGCGCATGCAACAGAGAAAGCCGGTCATGAAAACGAAACTGCGCGATATTTTTTCGGGGAAGGTAAAAGAACTTTCGTTCCAGCCAAGCGACCAACTAGAAGAAGCCCAGATTACTCGAGTAGAGAAACGATTTATCTATGAAAACAGAGGCGAGTATTGGTTTGATGACCCGAATAATCCCCGAGACAGATTTTCTCTTTCTGCGGACCAGGTGGGAGAAAGTGCCCGGTTTTTAAAAAAGAACACAATTGTTACGGCGTTCATGTATAAAGACGGAATTGTTTCCATAGAACTTCCCATTAAAGTTGATCTTGAAGTAGTGGAAGCTCCTCCTGGAATCAAGGGAGACACGGCTTCGGGGGGTGGAAAGCCGGTTACGCTTGAAACGGGAGCAAAAATCAACGTTCCATTTTTTGTGGGAGAGGGAGATATTGTTCGAGTGAACACGCAAACGGGGGAATATACCGAGCGGGTGGAGAAAGCGTAGAATTGTATTTTGTATTTTGAGGTTTGTAGCTTGTATAAGAAAAAGTGAGGGGCAACTAGAATGAATCGTGGATCTGCGACGGCAAAAAATAAATGGCTTGATTTGAAATCAAGCCTTTTATGAGGGCTTGAATATGCGAGATTATGATTGATTTAATTTTAATATCAAAACTAAGGTTGGGATAGTTGGGGTAAAAAGTTGAAAGAAAAATGTATTGAAAAAAATGGATAGAAATGCAAACAAAGATGGATATGGCAAACATAGCATATATGCTATGTTTGCCCGATGAGGCGGTTTTGTTTTATTGAGGCGTTTGATCTGATTTGAATGAAGTTTGGCTTGGATTAAACTTGATTTGAACGAAGCTTGGTTTGGGTGGTTTGAATTAAACGAGACAAAACGGTTAAGATTTAAGAAAGTATGTTTTGGAGAAAGAAGAAAAAAATTTTTGTAGGAATGAGTGGAGGGGTTGACTCTTCTGTAGTGGCCCTGCTTCTCAAAAAGAAGGGTTTTGAGGTATATGGAGGATTTATTCGGGGATATAACGTGGATGGATGCCAGGATAAGGATATGGAAGATGCGCGCGCGGTCGCGCAACATATAGGTATTCCGTTTTACGTATTTGATTTTGAAAAAGAATATAAAGAACGAGTAGTGGATTATTTTATTGATGGATACAGAAGGGGCATTACTCCAAATCCCGACGTACTCTGTAACAGCGCCATAAAATTTGGTTTGTTTTATGACGCGACAATTGCCGCGGGGGCCGATTATGTTGCTACGGGACACTATGTGAAAAAGGGTGGAGGATTAAGAGGAAGGGGTAAAATTTTTGAAGCAAAAGATAAAAATAAAGATCAAACGTATTTTTTGTGGCAGGTGCCCCGCAAGCGCTTTGAAAAAATTCTGTTTCCATTGGGTAATCTTTTAAAAAACGAGGTGCGCGACATTGCCCGAAAAGCAAGATTGCCAGTCGCGGATAAAAAAGATTCTCAGGGGGTCTGTTTTTTGGGGAAGTTTGATTTTGATGAATTTTTAAAACAACATATTCCTGTTCGCAAAGGAGACGTTATAGATACAAGTGGCAAAAAAGTGGGAGAGCATGATGGAGTTTGGTTTTACACGATCGGACAGGGGCATGGGCTTACCAACACCGCCGGGAAAAAATTTTATGTGGTAGAGAAAGATTTTGAGCGAAACCAATTGATTGTCGCGTATGAAAACGACAAAGCGCTTTATAGCAAAGAAGTTTCGCTTAGTGATTTAAATTTTTTAAACAGTGCGTTTGAAAGAAAACTTAACAACGGCGACACTGTTTTGGCGTTCTCGCGTATTCGATATCGTCAGTCGCTTGAAAAAGCGCTGTTGTTAAAAAAAGGAAGCGAAGTGATACTCACATTTGAAAAAGAGTCCAAGTTGTTTCCTGCGTCAGGTCAATCGGCAGTTTTTTATAACAAAAAGGGAGAAATGTTGGGAGGAGGAATTATTAAGTAAAAAATAAAAGGGAAAAGGGAAAAATGATAAAAAGTCGCCCGTTGACATTGTTGGTGGTTTTGTGGGCTTTGCTTCCTTGCTGATGCAGAGACGAGCCGCTTCCCGTCCCAACGCTCGGGCAGCGTGGGCATCCTCCCCGCGCCCCTCCTGCCCACGCCGCCCTCGCGCTTAATTTTTTAGAAAAAAAGAGGGCGACACTCGTTGAGCGTCGCCCTTGGACAGCGATCCTCGTTTGATTCACTCGGACTGCTGCGTTGCGCGGGAGCCCTCGCCGGACTTGTCGGAACTTTTCGGCTCCGGCTTGTCCTGCGGCGGATTCTCCTGTGCCTTGGTCTTGACCCGGATCTCGGTGATCTTCTCACCGTCCAGGACGGCCTTGCACTTGGACATGGCGCACCTCCTTTCTTTTTCTAAGATTCGTTGGCGAACTGATACTCGCTGTATGGCATGCCTGACGAAATCTTCTTCTGGTAGGCGTTCAAGATCATATCCCTTGCCCCCCTAGGATCAACTTCGAACTTACAGGTGTATACCGTTGCGTCGAAGTCATCCCACTGCTCGTAATCCCAATCGCCGATCCAGTGCTGCGTTGCGGTGTACAACGCAGTGTTTGGAAACGGCGTGAGAAAAGAGAAGTTGAGAAGCGACGGCTCTATTCTTTCCACCAAGGAAACGGTGTCCATGATGTCTTGCTTGGTTTCGCCCGGCACGCCCACGATGAGGTATGCTCCCGGTTTAATTCCTACCTGATGGCAGAGGTCAAAAGCCCGGATGATCTTTTCACGCGTGAACCCCTTGACGAGGAACTGAAGGATTTTTTCGCTTCCGGATTCCACACCGAACATAAGCTCGGCGCAGCCGACTGCCTTCATCGCTTCCAGCATCTCCTCGTCAACAGTGTCAACCCGTCCCTGTGCGCTCCACGGGGTCCGTAGAGGATTTTCTTGGAGCGTCTGGCACAAAGCGATAACGCGCTTTTTGTTGGCCGTGAAGAGATCATCGAAGTAAAAGATGTCATCTGGAGCGTAGCGCTTTTCTAGGAAAAGCATCTCCGCGGCAACATCTTCCGCATCGCGGTACCTCACCCGTCTACCGGTCACAGTCCGATCGCAAAAAGAGCAATTGAACGGACAACCCCGTGATCCCATGATGTGAACCGAAGTCATCTTCGCCGAATCAAGCCACCGTGCGAGATAAGCTTTCTCGTCAAAGATTGCTCGATCCGGCCAAGGAATCGTTCTTACGTCAGAGAGCACTGGGTCCACTCTCGTGCTAATGACGTTCCCATCCCTATTGATTATGAGGTTAGGAACATCATTGAGCGATTCGCGGTTTTCCAGACGACGGAGGATAAGCGGTAGCAAATCCTCTGCTTCTCCTTTGACGACGATGTCGATTTTAGTGCCCTTGCTGGAACCTCGTTGTTGCACAGCAAGAGCACTAGGGCCGGGGCCACCAAGGATTACTGTGGCTGTCGGATTGTGTTGCTTCACAGTCTTCGCAACCAGTTCAGCACCCTTGATTTGCCGGATCGTAGCCGAGATCAGCACGACATCGGCGGTTAGGTCATTGACCTTTTGCCAAAAATGACCCTCTTCAATCATCTGACCGTCGATGAGGTCAACTTGTACATCCTGCGCTCGTAAGACAGCCGCCAGATAGCCTATCCCAAGAGGAGGATAAGGCGTTTTGGCGAATTTGTACGGAATGGGCGGAAAAACAAACGTCGCCTTCATTTTCTTTTACCTCCTTTCCTGGTTAGTTTTCAAGGTGCTAAAAACTACTTGATTTATAACATAAATTGGAGGATAATACAATGGTTGATGATTGTAACAATCTTCTCAATTTTTTGGTTTCAAAGTCAGCGATATTTACATTACTATACTATTGATTTTATTTCCTAATTATGTTATAAGAATAGTAGGTGTGCTGATCTTTGACAACCAAAAAAGGAGGTAAAAACTATGATGACAACTCGAAAATTCCAGCGTACCAAGGAAGACTTCACCTGCGAACGGTGCGGTTTCTTTGTACGCGGAAGCGGCTACACGAATCACTGTCCGCAATGTCTGTGGAGCAAACACGTTGATGTGAACCCTGGCGACCGCCAGGCGACATGTCAAGGACTCATGAAACCCGTGGGCGTGGAGCTCAAGGGCGGAGGATGCACTATTCTCCATCGCTGTGTCTTGTGCGGTTTCGAGAAGCGAAACAAGATGGCGAAGGACGACAACTTCGACGCCGTTTTACAGCTCTCGAGCCACCCGACCAACCGGTAGAAATACCAGAAAGGAGCAAGTCTAATGAAAGCGAAGTCCAGTTCTGGCACATCGTTGCCGCTGGTTCAGCCCGACTGGTCGCCGGTTGCAACGGTGCGATGCGATTACCAGTCGGCTGGACGACGCGAAGACGGCAAGTGCGTCGAGCACGATACGGTTCCTCATCTCTGTCACATCGAGATGACGTACACGTGCAACGAGAAGTGCGTCTTTTGCTACAACCCCGAGCGGGCGAAACTCGGCGATCTCTCTACGATTGACCGGCTTGTCCGTTCGGTTGCGGAGAGTCAGATTCCCCACGTGTACTTGATCGGCGGCGAGCCGAGCTTGTTGCCCGTGGAGAAGCTCAACGAGTACATTGAGTTGCTTTCTGAGCATTCGTCGGTGACCATCGTGACGAACGGTCTCCGGCGGCTCAAGGGCATCTCGACCAAACTTGCCTGCTTTGGGGTTCCGATTCACGGCGCCAATGCCGAAACTCACGAGTTCCTGAATCAGTCCAAGGGAAGTTTTCAGAAAACCCTTGCGACCATCAGGCACTATGTGAGCGAAGGTCACGACGTGCGGTGCATTCCGGTTCTTACCGGATACAACTACGATCAGATGTACGACATCATCGGCATCGCGGCGAGCCTCGGCATGGAGTCAATCTATGTCGATCGCTATGAGGACGGCGGCATCGGAGCGGTCAACTCTCGTGGCTACCGTCTGAAGCCGACTCGCGAGCAGTTCCACGTCGCCGTGGGACAAATCATCCAGGCCAAGCACGACTTCACGGTCTTCGGGGGACGTGTCGGGTTCGGCACCGCCATTCCGTACTGCTTGGACGAGCGGATGATCATCGAGGGCATCACTTCGAACTGCGGGGTCGGCACGTATTTTTGTGCGATCAATCCCAAGGGCGAATTCCGGATGTGCAACCAGTCGCAACTCGTTTTCGGCACTTTGCCGGACGAGCCGATTGAAGCGATCTGGAACAAATCGACTCTCAACATCTTCCGCGACCTCTCGTGGGTCAGCGAACCGTGCAAGTCGTGCGAACTTTTGCTCGACTGCACAGGTGGCTGCAAGGTTGATTCGAACTGTTCCAACAAGTTCTGCGTCGACTACGCGGTCTGTGGGCTTTCCAAGCCCGTCGCCGAACTGGTGGCGAAAGTACAGCACCGCAAGTCCTCCGAAATGTACCCGACTAGCTACCGGATCTTCCGGCCGAACCGGTACATGAGGATCACCACGCGGTACCCAGAGAAGTTTCTGGTTACCCGTTACCAGACGGTCAAGCTCGACGAGACGGCGCTTGAAATGGCGCAAGCCATTCAGGGTGAAGCTGTCATCAACGAGCGAGCGCTTATCGCCAGATTCATCGAGCGAGTCGAGGAGCACGAGGTTCGGCTTTTCGTTAGCAAGATGCTTCAGGTGAACGCACTCGATCTCATCGGGGAGGTGCACCATGCCGCTCCGTGAGATTCACTGGGAGGTCACGAACAAGTGCAACCTCCGGTGCAAGCACTGTCTGCCGATGTCCGGTTTCGCGCGGCCGGGCGAACTCACAACCGAAGAAGCGATGGCTGCTCTAGATACGTTCAGAAACGCAGGAGCTTCCAAGGTTTTCTTCACAGGCGGCGAGCCGTTCAGTCGCAAGGACTTTTCGGCGTTGCTCGAACGGACGGTGGCGTTGAGGATGCGGGCATCCGTTATCACCAACGCCACCCTTCTCCGAAGCGCAACGCTCGAGTTGGTTAAGCGCCTGCAAGTCCAGCTTGGAATCAGTATCGATGGCGCAGACGAAATGACCAACGACGCAATTCGCGGTCAAGGAAGTTTCAGACAGGCCATCGAAGCTCTCAAGCAATGTAGGGATAGTGGCATCTCAACAATGCTCTATGTTACCGTTACGGCGACAAACGTGGAGCAGTTTGATGCTCTTGCTCGACTTGCAAAAGAGCTGGGTTGTGGCGGCGTCCACTTCAGCGAAGTAACCATCGCCGGTCGCGCTTTGCATTTTTCGGACGAGCTTACGCTCTCCGAGGAACAGAAGCGGCATCTGCCGGAACGGGTTGCTCAAGCGGCTTCGGACGTTTTCGGAAAGGAACTTTCCGAGACGGACGATCGTTGTTGGGTGGACGGCGAAACGCTCTACATGACGGCTGACGGAAATCTCTATGTTTGTAGTGAAATTTTCCAACGCCGTTCTGACCTCGCTATCGGCAATACCAGATCGTTTCTGTTGAAAGAGTGGCTGGAGCGCAACGCTCTCGCTTATTCTGGACACGGAAGCCGGTGTTGCTACGGCGTGCGCGCAAGCGAGCACGTGGTCTTTGTCGGAAACGTTGCGCTAGAGTGCGCGTTTGCTCCGCGAAAGCAGGGCGTCGAAACTCTGCCACAACTCTACGACGCGCTCAATGAACTATATCGAGACATTGAGCAAGATTGCCGTGACTGTCAGGATCCAGACTGCATGGGCTATGTCTGGTTGCTCAAGAGGGAAGCAAAGTGGCTGTATGAGCGCGGCGTACCGTTGGTGCAAGTCAACAACGGACCAACGTTCATTCATTCGTTTTCCGCGACCAACAAAGGACAACCAGACCTGTCGGTTCGGTATCCGCCGTGCAGTCAGTTGTGTACCGACAGTCGCAGGTGTAGTATTTACGAAGATCGGCCGCTCGCCTGCCGTCTCTACCCATTGGGTTTTGAGACGAAAGCGGACGGTACGATTGTATGGGCGCTTCACCGAGACTGTCTTCACATTCGGAGGATGGAAGAGCGCGGTACGCTTCCAAACTTCGAACATCGTGTTCGAAACGTCATCAACAACCTTTCGCCGAAGTTGTTGGAAGAAATTGTTGAAACCTACCGCGCGGTAGACGCGATTTCTTCCTTCCCAGATGGCGAGAACAACTACAGTACCTTACAGGAGGTGCGCCATGTCCAAGTGCAAGGCCGTCCTGGACGGTGAGAAGATCACCGAGATCCGGGTCAAGACCAAGGCACAGGAGAATCCGCCGCAGGACAAGCCGGAGCCGAAAAGTTCCGACAAGTCCGGCGAGGGCTCCCGCGCAACGCAGCAGTCCGAGTGAATCAAACGAGGATCGCTGTCCAAGGGCGACGCTCAACGAGTGTCGCCCTCTTTTTTTCAGGAATTTTTGATAAAGTAAGTTCGAGCACAGTCGTAAAGATACTCCACTTTCTTTTGAGCGGGTGTGTGGCCGACTCGGGATGGCGATGGGTCCAAAACGCCCATACATGGAGGTTCAAAGCCTCCCACACCCGCCACTTGCTCTTTCATATAAAGTTTGGTGCCCAAGTAGCTCAATGGTAGAGCAATGGATTCTAAATCCAATAGTATAGGGGTTCAAGTCCCTTCTTGGGCGCCATTCCGCCGCACTCCACGTCCCGATTTTTTCGGGGCGTTTCTTGTTGGCTTTTTATTCCAAAGTTCTTGAGGACTTTTCCCTTTTCCCTTTTCCCTTTATACTTACTCTATGATTGTGGTTTTTACCGGAAACGGAAAAGGCAAAACTACCGCCTCAATTGGACAGATGGTGCGGGCTTTGGGACAGGGGAAAAAATCAATCATGTTTCAGTTTATCAAGGGTCCTTGGATTTCTGGGGAGCATAAGTTTTTGGATGAGCATAAAAATTTAAAAGGAAAGTTGGAAATCCATCGTGGGGGAAAGGGGTTTGTGGGTATTTTAGGAGACAAGCTCCCACGGAGCGTGCATAAAAAAGCAGCAGAGGAGACGCTCAAAAAAGCTAGACGCGCGATTCAATCAAAAAAATGGGATATCGTAGCGCTTGATGAAGTGAACGTTGCGGTATCGCTCAAACTTATAAAAGCATCTGACGTGCTTCGTGCGATAAAAAACGAGCCCCAAAATATGATTGTTATTCTCTCGGGACGGTATGCTCCGGTGAGTTTTATTCGGCGAGCGGACCTTGCTACCGAGATGAAAGAATTAAAGCATCCATACAATAAAGGGAAAAAGGCGGAAGTTGGGTTTGAATTTTAGAGATCGTTACGAAAATACGAACATAAAGGTTGCTACGAAACTGCGAATATAATTTGTAGCTATGACTCTAGGTCAAAAAGCGTTTTGGTTTTTTCTGTTTTTCTTAATTGGCGTGGGAGTTGCTAGCGCCGGAATGTCTTTTTTGTGGGTTGTGCTTTGCGCAACTCTTTTTTGTTGTGGAGCAATTTTTTTGGCTGTTTTGGGGGGAACAAAAAAATGGATTGCACTGGCGGTATTGGTGTGGATGTTTGTCGCCGGCGCGCTTTATTATCAGGCATACGAACGAACTTTTTTGCGTAACGTGACGGTTGTGTATGGAACTTCTCAAGAAATTGAGGGGCGTGTGGTGTCGCACCCTCGACGGACTGCCGCCTCTCAAGAAATGATTATAAAAACCGAACAGGGGAATCGTATTTTTGTTCGCCTCAATCCTTTTATTTCTGTCTCGTATGCTGACACGTTACTACTGAATGGAAAAATTTCTCCACTTGATGAAAAAACCGCTTATTTGAAACGAGGTCGTGTTGTTGGAACTATGCTTTTCCCCTCGCTTGAAAATCATCAGAAAGCTTTGGGCGCGTCTTTTGTCGGGTCCTTGTATATGGTTCGTGACGCGTTTCGCGACGTGCTTTTCAAAACGCTTTCATACGACAATGCGTCGCTTATGGCTGGGCTTTTGTTGGGGCAAGAAACAGCTGAATTTTCGAGTGATTTTAAAGACGCGATGAAGCGGAGCGGAACAACACATCTGGTCGCACTTTCCGGATATAATATCTCCATTCTCGTTGTCGCGATCGCAACTCTGATGGGATTTGTGACTGGAAGAAGGGGAGTGTTTTGGGTGAGTATATTGGTAATTCTTGGGTTTGTGATAATGACGGGCGCCGAAAGCTCGGTGGTGCGAGCGGCGCTTATGGGCCTTTTAATACTTTCTGCGCGAATGCTTTCTCGCGTATATAATTTCGGAAATAGTATAGTGGCGGCGGCGTTTGTGATGGTTTTGTATAATCCAACGGTACTTTATTTTGATGTCGGGTTCGCGCTCTCGTTCCTTGCTCTTTTGGGAATCGTGTACGGCGCGACTCCATTAGTTATCTTTGCGCGTTCAAGGGGAATCACATCGCGGGTGGTAGAGATATTTTTTGAAACATTGTGCGCGCAACTTGCGGTGCTTCCGATTCTTGTTGTGACGTTTGGCAGTTTTTCAATTTCAGGATTTCTTGCGAATGTTTTATTACTCCCCAGCATTCCATTCACCATGTTTGTGGGCGCGCTTGTGGCGGGGGTTGGAGTCCTTCTGCCCGCTATTGCGCATTTTGGGGCGATATTTTTGGGCGTTGTTCTTTCTCTCCAGACAGATATTATCTATCTTTTTGGCTCTTTCCCCGTCGTTGAGGCGAGTGGGGGACTTCTTTTTGTCTTTGGATATTATGTTGTTCTGATGTGCGCGTTCTATCTATTTTTGTCGTATAGTAGGTCGTATGCGCATCGTTTCTAAAAATGTCAGAGTAATAATTGTCGGAGGTTTCTGCGTCGTCACTGTGTGGTTTTTTGTATTGGCGGGGGAGCCGGCATCTTCCCATCTTTTATATCTGCTTGATGTGGGGCAGGGAGACGCTTCACTGCTTCGTCTAGACGGGCAAACTATTCTTGTTGATGTTGGGAAAGACGTTTCTGTGGTGCGAGAACTTGATAAGATAGGTATTCCCGGGAGGAATATTGATATGGTTTTTCTTTCTCATCCTCAAGTGGACCATGCTGGGGGGATGATAGATGTAGTGCGGCACTACAAAATTGGTGTCGTAGTATATAACGGACACCATACGACTCTTTGGCAAAACATTTCTGCAGTTTTGGAAGAAGAAGACATTCCCTTTCTTGCTCTTTTTGACGGGGATAAGATACGAATGGAGAATTGGAGTGTGGAAGTGATTTGGCCTTCGGATGAAATATACGAAGAAGACAATGATCGTTCACTGGTGTTGAAATTTGAAGGGCCTGATTTTTCCGCTCTATTTACTGGTGATATTTCTTCTGATGTGGAAAAACGTCTTGTTCAGTCCGATATTGATGTAGACGTGCTCAAGGTTCCTCACCATGGGTCAAAATATTCCTCATCCAAACAATTTTTGGAGTGGGTCTCTCCTCTGGTTTCTCTTATTGGCGTGGGGAAAAATTCATACGGACATCCGACCAAAGAAGTGTTGGGGCGACTTGGAGAAGTCGGATCGCTTATATTTCGTTCGGATATGTATGGATCGGTATATGTGGCGCGAGAAGACGAAGTATTAAAAGTTTATCCGGCATATTAGAACAAATTTATTGAGTTTTCGCGGGTTTTTGCGTATGATGAAAGAGTATGAATAAACAATGGATTATTGATGTCGCTTCGCGGGTTGGGGAAAAAGTTGAGGTATTTGGGTGGGTGCATGCGCGAAGAGATCATGGAAAGATTATTTTTGTAGATCTTCGTGATAGGAGCGGGCTTTTGCAGGTAGTGTTCTCTCCTGCCTCTGGAGACGAAACATACGAAAATGCCAAGCAACTTCGTTCCGAATGGGTAGCGCGGATTGAGGGAGTTATAAAAGAACGGCCCGAGAATTTAAAAAACCCCGATCTTGCAACGGGATCGATTGAGCTGGAAGCAAACAATATTGAGATACTCAGCGAAGCCCAGACGCCTCCTTTTGATGTAACAAGCGATGGGCGTGAAATAGGGGAAGAAGTACGAATGAAATACCGATATCTTGATTTGCGCAGGGCTCGTATGAGGGAGAATATAATGCTTCGTCATAAGGTGGCGACTTTGGTGCGGGATTACCTTAATAAAAATGATTTTATTGAAATAGAAACTCCGACGCTGACCAAGACATCTCCCGAAGGCGCGCGTGATTTTCTGGTGCCTTCTAGATTCTATCCCGGGAAGTTTTATGCACTTCCTCAAGCTCCCCAACAATACAAACAATTACTTATGATTGCTGGTTTTGAGCGGTATTATCAACTTGCGCACGCATTTCGCGATGAAGATTTACGCGGGGGGCGTCAATTTGAGCATACTCAAATTGATTTGGAAATGTCATTTGTGTCAGAAAAAGATGTCCGCGATATGGTTGAAAATATGATGATATTTATTACTGAATCCTGTGGAAAGCGGATACAGAAAAAACCTTTTCCGGTCTTTACTCATCAAGAAGCTATGGAAAAATTTGGAGCTGATAAATTTGATTTGCGTGAAGATAAAAATGATTCTAACACCCTTGCATTTGCATGGGTAGTTGATTTCCCATTGTTTGAAAAAGATGAAGAAACGGGGAAGCTCACGTTCGCTCATAATCCTTTTTCAGCTCCGAAAAAAGATGATTTGGAAAAATTGATGAGGAGGGAAAATCTTGAATCGCTCCGCGCGTATCAATATGATTTGGTGTGTAATGGGCATGAAGTGGCATCGGGGGGTGTAAGAATTTCTGACCCAGCCGTGCAACGCAAAGTATTTGAAATTATGGGTTTGAGCCAAGAAGAAACTGAAGATCGCTTTGGCCACCTGTTGAGGGCATATGAATATGGAGCACCTCCACACGCAGGAATGGCCCCCGGATTTGATCGTTTGATTATGATTTTGGCCGGAGAACCAAATATCCGCGAAGTGATTGCATTTCCCGTGAGTGCTCAAGGACAGACTGCGGTGATGGACGCTCCATCAGAGGTTTCAAAGGAGCAACTTGACGAACTTGGGTTGGAAATTAAAAAAACTAAAAAATAATTATGAGTAATATCAAAGAACAGACGTTGGTGCTTTTAAAACCAGATGCGTTGCAGAGAAATCTATTGGGAAGAATTATTGAGCGATTTGAGCAGAAGGGACTTAAAATCGTCGGTCTTAAGATGATGCAACTGGGGGATGTTATTTTAGATGAACACTACGCTCACCATAAAGATAAGCCATTTTTTGGTGGCTTGAAGAATTTTATGAAACACTCTCCGATTGTTGCAATGGTTTTAGAGGGGCTTGATGCGGTGAAGGTGGTGCGAGTATTGTGTGGCCCCACACTCGGCAGAGAGGCAACTCCGGGGACTATTCGAGGAGATTTTTCTATGTCTGTTCAGGCAAATATCGTGCATTCTTCGGATTCTCTTGAAACGGCCGAGAAAGAAATATGGCGATTCTTTAACGCTGACGAAATTTTTGATTATTCAAAAATAGATTTTGAGCACGTCTATGTCGAGGACGAGCGAAATGGGTCTCGATAAACAATATACTTATGGAACGTATGTCTCACCAAGAAAAATTTTCCGAGCAAAAAGATTTTTCGAAATATGAAAGCCCTTCATATCTGCGGGCAATTTTGGAAAAGGGCGAATATGTTTCTTCGGAAGACGCTAAAGCGCTCCGAGAAACGTTTGAAAATAACTTTTCTGTGTATGGTGTGGTTCCCGGAGATCTTCGGATGGAGCTCTTAGGTGTGGAAAAAGGGGATATCAAGAAAATATCTTCGTCAAAAGCCACACAATTAAAGCGTTTTATTGAATCTCGGCTTGAGCGTAAAGAAGGGACAAATTGACCGGAGGCATCTTGGGGCGTATACTAAGAGTGAGTCCTGCCAAAAAGTTCCGGATCAAATAGTTCCTATCGGGAGGACAATAGTATTTTGGTCTGTGGATCAAAATTGAGTCCACCCACTTGGTTCTGTGCCAGGAACTTTCACGGTAGGGCTCGCGCGAGCGCCGAACATTTTTGGTTCGGCATTCGCTTGTTATAGCTTATCTTATGCGTCTTACGACGCTGTTGCTTTTTTAGAAAGATTGGTGTAGGTTATGAATGTTATGAAATCATGTGAACTATGCGGGAAAGGATCAAAGATGGGCGGAACACGCATTAAATTGCGTGGGAATTATAATCCAACCAACTGGTCTCGCAAGCAGCCAAATCTTCAAAAGACAAGAGACGCTTCCGGGAAGCGTGTTGTGGCATGTACGAGTTGCATAAAAAAGATGACGAAAAGCGCAAAATAGTTTCTATAAGTCAAAGAAGCTTAGACAAAAAAAGCCCAGCGGGCTTTTTTGATTTCTAGGTTGTTGGGTGGGCCACATTGCTCCGGGGAATTTTCATCAGCGGTGTCGGGCTGCCGGGAATCGAACCCGGTCTACATTGCTCCGGGGAATTTTCATCAGCGGTGTCGGGCTGCCGGGAATCGAACCCGGTCTACACGCACCCCATGCGTGCGTACTACCGGTATACTACAGCCCGACACTGATGACGAAAATTTTTAATTTTCTAAAATTCCCATTTAAGCAAAATCGTTTGCTTAAATCCCCATGCGTGCGTACTACCGGTATACTACAGCCCGACACTGATGACGAAAATTTTTAATTTTCTAAAATTCCCATTTAAGCAAAATCGTTTGCTTAAATCCCCATGCGTGCGTACTACCGGTATACTACAGCCCGTTGGAACAATCATACCTTTTATTTGTTATTATGCAATTGCTTGGCCTTCTTTAATGTTTTTTGTTATACTCTTCTTACCATGTTTCTTCATTTAATTTTTATCTATATTGTCATTGTTCTTTCGGCGGTTATTCATGAATATGCGCATGGCTTTGTCGCATATCAATTGGGGGATAGCACCGCAAAAGATAGCGGACGTCTTACTATCAATCCAATTGCTCACATCGATCCGATGGGAACGGTTTTGGTGCCACTTTTGTTTATGACACTTTCTGGGGTATTTATTGGTTGGGCAAAACCGGTTCCTTATAATCCACTCAATCTTCGGGACAAGCGGTATGGGTCTTTAAAAGTCGCGATTGCCGGTCCGGCCTCTAATTTTCTCATTGCGCTGGTTTTGGGGGGGATCATGCGACTTGTCTTGGCGGGGGTCTTGCCTTTTGTCGCTTCTCAACAGTTTATTGATCTTGTTGGGCTGGTGGTGTTTGTCAATATTTTTCTGGCTCTTTTTAATCTTATCCCGCTCCCTCCTTTGGATGGATCAAAGGTACTTGCTGACCTTGTACCATCTCTTGCGCGCGGACTTTACCAGATAGGATTTATCGGATTGTTTTTGGCCCTTCTTCTCGCGTTCTATGTTTTGGGGCCGGTTGCGCAAATGCTATTTACAATCATTACGGGAGTTGGGATATAAAGAACTTACCTGGTTGACAAAAAGAGAGCTCCCTTGCTATACTCCTTGAAAGTCCTTTGCGGATGTTTTATTTTTGTCGCGAAGGATTTGTGTAGTATTTATGCCAACAACAAATCAACTTATTCGGAAAGGAAGAAAGCAAACGACAAAAAAATCAAAGTCGCCTGCTTTGGGATTTTATTTCAATACGGTTCGCAATAAACCGGTCTATTCCTCGTCTCCTTTTAAACGGGGGGTGTGCACCAAAGTGTTTACCACAACTCCCAAAAAACCAAACTCGGCATTGCGTAAAGTTGCGCGCGTCCGACTTACAAACGGGATGGAGGTAACGGCGTATATACCAGGGGAAGGGCATAATCTTCAAGAGCACTCCGTGGTTATGATTCGCGGGGGTCGCGTGAAGGACTTGCCTGGCGTGCGGTATCACGTGGTGCGCGGACGTTACGACGCTTCTGGGGTGGAAGGAAGAAAACAAGAGCGCAGTAAATACGGAGTAAAGAAAGCAAAATAGAGGAGAGGTGTGAAGAATGAATAAAGAATAAAGAATAAAGAATAGAAGAGTCAACCTATATGAGAAAACGAAAAGCCACAAAACGAGCAATTGATCCAGATATTAAACACGGAAGCGTTGCGCTTGCGCGCTTTGTCAATTATTTGATGAATGATGGAAAAAAATCCGTTGCTCAAAAAGTGGTGTATGACGCCCTTGATCACGCCGCAAAACAATTGAAAAAAGAGCCGATTGAGGTTTTTGATAAAGCCATAGAAAACGCTTCTCCGGTGTATGAGGTAACGTCACGACGAGTGGGGGGCGCGAATTATCAAGTTCCTCGCGAAGTTCGTTCTGAACGAAGATTTTTTTTGGCATCCAAGTGGATTATTGAAGCGGCTCAAGGAGGAAAGGGACGTCCGATGGCGAAAAAACTCGCGGATGAACTTATTGCCGCGTTTAATAACGATGGGTCCGCGATTAAGAAGAAGCAAAATGTTCACAAGATGGCCGAAGCGAACCGCGCGTTCGCGCACTTTGCTCGAAGATAGCACGTTGTTTTTATGGCTCGTAAATATCCTTTAGAAAAATATAGAAATATTGGGATTATCGCCCACATTGACGCGGGGAAAACGACCGTTTCCGAGCGTATTTTGTTTTACACGGGGATTTCTCACAAAATTGGAGAGGTGCATGAAGGGGAAGCGATTATGGACTGGATGGAGCAAGAACGAGAGCGTGGTATTACCATTACCTCTGCGGCGACGACATGTTTTTGGACTCCTTTTCGAGAACTTTTAAAAACTTCTGAAGATCAAAGAACGGCAATACGAGCCACGCGAGAGCATCGTATTAACATCATTGATACTCCCGGTCACGTCGACTTTACCGTTGAAGTAGAACGGTCGTTGCGTGTGCTTGATGGCGGAGTTGTGGTGTTTGATGGAGTCGCGGGCGTGGAGCCACAATCAGAAACTGTGTGGCATCAGGCGGATAAATACAACGTTCCTCGCATCTGTTTTATAAATAAAATGGACCGCACGGGAGCGAGCTTTGAGAAATCTTTTACTTCAATTCTTGAGCGTCTTAATCCAAACGCGATTGCGGTGCAGTTGCCGATTGGATCGGAGGAGAACTTTAAAGGAGTCATAGATCTGCTTAGGAAGAAGGCATATATTTTTTCGGGTGAACACGGAGAGCAAGTTGACGAAGAAGAAATTCCACAAGATCTCGTAGGAGAAGTCGAAAAAAGACGGGCCCAGTTAATAGAAAAAATTGTTGAACACGATGAGGGGCTGATGGAACAATATTTGGGGGGAGTTGAAATTCCTGTTGATGATTTGGTCCATGTGCTTCGTCGCGCGACAATTGAAAATAAATTGTTCCCCGTATTTTGCGGATCTGCGCTTAAGAACAAAGGCGTTCAGCTCGTGCTGGATGGCGTGATAGATTATCTTCCTTCTCCGCTTGATATTAATGAACTTCAGCCAGTGAAAGGCACAGACCCAAAAAATGGAGGCGAGATTATCCGTCAACCCAGCGACGACGAACCGCTTACCGTATTTGCGTTTAAGGTCGCGACTGATCCGTTTGTCGGGAGCCTTACGTACGTGCGGGTATATAGTGGAGTTCTCAAAAAGGGAACGTATGTGCTTAATTCAACCAAAAACAACCAAGAACGCATCGGACGTATCGTGCGCATGCACTCTAACCATAGAGAAGATGTTGATGAAATGTACGCAGGAGACTTGGGCGCGGTTGTAGGACTCAAAGCAACAACTACGGGGGATACACTTTGCGTCCCCGAGCAGCCGATTATTTTGGAAAGCATTTCATTCCCAGAACCCGTTATCAAACTTAAAATTGAACCAAAGACGAAGGTTGATCAGGAAAAACTTGGTATCGCGCTCAAGCGTCTTTCTGACGAAGACCCGACCTTTAAGGTGAGTGGCGATCCCGAAACCGGAGAAACGATTATTGCCGGAATGGGAGAATTGCATCTGGAAATTTTGGTTGACCGCATGAAAAGAGAATTTGGCGTTGAGGCAAATGTTGGGCGCCCCCAGGTTGCATATAAGGAAACAATCAAAGGATCTTCTGAGGCGGAGGGGAAATACATTCGTCAATCGGGTGGTCGTGGACAATACGGGCATGCGAAGATAAAGATCCAGCCACTAAAGGGGGAGGAGCAGGGATTTAAATTTATCAATCAAATCAAGGGAGGCGTTATTCCTCAAGAGTATATTCCAGCCGTTGAAAAAGGGATTCGAGAAGCGATGGATCGTGGAATTATCGCCGGTTTTCCTATGACCGATGTTGAGGTTACGCTCTATGATGGATCATATCACGAGGTTGACTCATCGGAAGCGGCGTTTAAAATTGCCGGATCAATGGCGTTCCAGGATGCGGCAAAACGAGCACATCCGATTATTCTGGAGCCGATTATGAAAGTTCAAGTGATTGTCCCGGAAAGCTTCTTGGGCGATGTAAGCGGGGACTTGAATGCGCGCAGAGGACGGATTGAATCGATGGATGAACGAGCGGCGATGCGTGTTATTAACGGGAACGTTCCTCTTTCGGAAATGTTCGGGTACGCGACCAATATTCGTTCAATGACACAAGGGCGAGGAAGCTTTACTATGGAATTTTCTCATTATGACGAGGTTCCAAAAAATATTGAACAACAAATCGCGGAAGGAAGAAAATAAATAAAGAAAAAGAAGCGGGTGGCAAGGAGCAAGAAAGAATAAGAAAGAGTAAAATTGACAAGTGCTCCCCATATCATTAGTATGCACCTATAACGTATATCACATGGATTATAAAATAGATTGCGCGGAAAAAAAGCTAGGAAGGGTGGCAAGTGAAGTTGCTACGATTTTGCAAGGGAAGAAAAATCCATCATATGACCCACGGCTTGAAGGAGATGACCGGGCGATTATTTTGAATATCGACAAACTTGGATATAGCGGGAACAAAGAGGAACAGAAGATATATTATTCTCATACTACCCAGATCGGTCATCTTAAGAAACGAACGCTTGGACGTGTTATTGAAAAGCACGGGATGTCTTACGTACTCAAAAAAGCGGTAGAAAACATGTTGCCAAGAAATCGTCTCCGCTCAAAAAGAATGAAGCGTATCATTTTTGAATAATACATATGGAAAAAACGACAAAAAAAACAGCGACAAAGCCA
>Ga0210057_1001079_pt1 | contig 42489 bp, 55 predicted proteins | sample CryGeyCG2114_010_2_FD_183968 | JGI IMG/M metagenome (GOLD analysis project Ga0210057, IMG submission 183968) | Groundwater microbial communities from aquifer - Crystal Geyser CG10_big_fil_rev_8/21/14_0.10 (SPAdes) (version 2) | ecosystem: Environmental > Aquatic > Deep subsurface > Groundwater ... | reverse complement strand
ATCAATTCCTTCAGAGCTTTCTCCAATATGTTTTAAATCATAAGGGTTAGTAATACGGAGAATGATATTTGTATTGCATTGACTCAATACAGTAGTGCTTAACTGGATTGGCCTCTGGGAAATTAAGCATAAAGATGCACCGAATTTTCTTCCTTCCCTTGCAATAGTTTCAAGAATTGACCTTGCTATTGCTCCTTCTTTTGAAACCTGCTGAGGAATAAACTGATGCGCTTCCTCCAGAACCAAAAAGAACGGAGGAATACTTTTTTGTCTTCTTAAAAAAAACAATTTGTTTGCAAAATAATTAACAATAATTTGTTTTTTTTTCAAATTAATTATATCAGAAAAATCAATTACAGTCATTTTGCCTGATTCAACTAAATCCTCTAAAGAAGGAGAATCAGTTTCAGAAAACAAATCCAATAATTCTAATTCAGCAAACCAAGAACCCAATGCTTTTTCAGTTGCATCCTTTACTTCTTCGTCCTTGGATAATTCTCTTTTTAAGTCATTCAAAGAATAAGGGCCTAAACCTTCTTTCATTCTTTTTTGTAATCTAGAAATAATTCTGCTTAAATCTCTTTTTTGAGGAGCACTTAACCCAGGAAGAATTGAAGCAAACATTCCAGAAGACAATTTAGAAACCCCAATCCTGACATTTCTTGCTTTAATTAATTTTGTTTTAGAAGAATAATCTTTGTATTTGTTGTTGGTCACTGGTTCAGCAAAAGAAGAATATTCTCCGTGAACATCCAACACAATTACTGCAATTCTTCCTTGTTCTTTTTTTCTGCTTAATAATTCTTCAAGCAAAACAGAAGTAAAATAACTGTTGTGAACTAAAATCCCATCTCCTGTAAAATTATGGTCTTCTGTCATTAAATCATAAACAAATTTGTATAAAGGAGTGAACTTTTTTATTTCTGTTATCTCATCAAAAAACAAGTTTGAATTCACTAAACTTTCAAGGAAAAAAATTCTTTGAGATGCTTCAGAAAGTTGCTTTTCTTTTTCTAGTGCAATTTCATAAAGTTTTTTAGAAAAGTTTAAGATTGTTGAATACTGCGGCTTGCGAGTTGTTTTGTAACCATAAAGTGCTTGTTTATAGAAACCTGCTTGCTTGCACAATTCTTTCTGTTCAAACCCTATTTTTTCACATAAATCCTTTATTTCAACTGCAATTTCATTCAAATCTAATTCAGTTATTTTTTCTAGTTCTGGATTAATTTGTTGTTGGAGTGTTAATGTATTCTTTGCTAACTTGAACACAGTATTGGTTGGTTTGGTTATGCCTCTTACTACTCTCCTTGCAGTAGTGCCTGAAATTCCAGTACTATGAGACATTTTATTGAAATCTAATTCTTTGCTGTAAGAATTCCTCAGAATATTTAAGGCTTCTTCTTCTGATGTCTTTGGAAGAGAAAAATGAATTTCTTTTATTCTTTGCAAAACTTCTTCTAATTCAATATATCTTTCTTTAAATCTTAAAACAAGCTTTCTTAAATTATCAAAAGAAGGAGAGTCTTTTCTATGAAGATAATTATTTATTGATACATTTTGTGTTTTTGAATGGCTTAAAGCTAAAATTTCCATAACTCTCTTTAAATGAATTTCAATATTTGGGATAACATCAATGTTTGTATTTGGCTTTAATTTACTGTGCGCATTAATTCTTTCATGTTTATGTTTTATTAACAAATTAAAGTCTTTACTTAATAAATTCAAATAATTTGAACCTGAAACATAAAGTTTTGGATAATTTTTTCCATTGATTTTTTTATTTTTCTTTATTGAAATAATGCCTTGAAACAAAAGCATTGATTCAATAGCTTCAATTATTTTTCTACTTGCCAAACACCATTCAATTACAGGGCTTGATTTAGAAACATGCCCATCACAATCCAAAAAAGCACTTAAAAAAGCACTTCTTACTTTCTTTTTGCTTGAAATTATTTGCTCTGGTACAAATTTTGTCCAACTTGAATTAGTAAAACCAATTTTTTCCAAAGTTTGAGCCAAAAACTTATTATAAATCATCAATTGGTTTTCTCTTTTTATCCTGCATGCTTTGTCTCTAAATACTTTTTCAACTAATCTAATATAATCTTCTTGTATTTCAACAGAATTATTAGTAAATCCTATTGCTTCCAAAGAATTGTGTCCTTCTGCAAGCATATAACTAAAAAGTTTTGAAAAATTTTCATCGACTTTTATTTTTGCAGGAATGCTTTTTTGTTTTAGTTTAAGATTTGTTATTTCTTTTTTTATTTCTTTTGAATCCAAATCAAGCTCAAGACAAATTCTGTTAAAATGTTTTAATGGAATGCCATTATTAAGCCAGTATTGTAAAGTGCCTTTGCTTGTATTTAACTTTTCTGCAAAATCTTTTAGAGTTGTTTTTTCTTTTACTAAATTTCTAATCATAACTAATATTCTTTCCTCTGAAATTCTTACTTTAACTGAATCCCCCCAAAACTCCATAAAATTAATTTCTTGTTCTGTCCCTTCAATTAAAGGCCTTGGAAGCAAAAGAAAATCGCCTTTTTTCAATTTTTGGGCTTCAATCCAGTTAATGTATTCATTTAACATTGGAGTTTTATGCTCTAAAGTTAATTCTATTTCTTTTCCAGTTTTAGTTTTAATTGAAAGCATTTCTTTTGGTGCTTTTCTTCTGGAAAAAGCTTGAATTTTTGATTCAATTAATTTATTGTTTAAATTCAATGAAACAGCTTTAATTTTATTGTGATTATTTTTTGAATATTCAACTCCATCTTCTAAAACAAAACCTTTTTCTAAAACAGAATCAACCAATTTTCCTATCTCAACATTTTTTCCATCAGACAAAAGAATCTTTGTTTTAGGACTTACGCATTTTCCTGCTCCGCTTTGAGCAAGAATAGCAACGTGCTTTTGTAATAATCTGGTTAAATTAATTTTTACTTCAGTGTCATGATATTCTACTTTGCCTAAACTTAATCCATTTAATTCATCAAACTTAAAAAACTTTTTTAAGTTTTTTTCTGTTGCAACTCTGACTTTTGTTCCCGGGGAAGGAGGGAAAGTTGAACGCTTTGTAAGAGTTTCAGTAAATACCCCTAATGGTTTTGTTTCTGCAATTAAGAATTCCCATTCAGTGGTAGGGAATTGCTCGCTTAAATTCATTCCGTTTGATTCAAATTCTTTTACTGAATCAGCTCTTTCAAAATAACGGTTTGTTTTGACTACATTATTCACTAATGCAATTAAAGTTCCTTCAGAATAATTCATTTCAACAAACTGGCCCCTGTGAACTGGCTCGCTTGAATCCACTACAAAACATAATTTGGAGGGATTAGGCGAATCCAGTGTAGAAATAACTGTTCCGATGTCCATTAAACCACTTTAATTAATGGATTGATTGAACTTTATTTAAAAGCTTTGAAAGCACACTGCCGGTAAAAAAGTTTATTAATCTTTGAAAACAACATTAATTCATGCCAACTGTTGTAAAAAGAAGGCCTATGCGCCGAACAGCAAAACCAAGAACAAAAAAAACAGAAATTACCAGACAAATAAAAGATGTGTTGATAGAATTAGGACAAATGGAATTGTCAAACCAAGAAATTCAAAGAAAAGCACGTGAAAGAACAGGACTGGGAATTTCTTTGTATGCAGTAGAACAATTTGCTCCAATAAAAACCAGAGCAGTGAAAAAAACGGGTTTTTTAGCGGGGTGCAGAAAAAAAGAAATTCCATCAAATAAAATGCCAGAAGTCTGGAGAGAATATTATAGGAATATAGTTGTTGGAAGAAATGGAAATTTTATTAGAGCAAGACCTTTAATTGAAATAGTTAGTTTGATGTTTAAAGTAAAAAAGACAGGAACATTTCAGTCATTTCCTGAATTAGCAGAAAGAATAACTAAAACAAGGATAATTGACCCAGTAACTAAAAAACCAATAACAGTTACTCAAACCCAAGTAAGAGAATTAAGTTCAGGAATAAAAATATTCACTGCAGGAGAAATTAAGAAAGGGGTTGAAGCAACAAGAAAAAAAGCTAGACAACTAAAAATAAAAAAAAAGCAAAATAAAAAATCAAAGCAATCAACTAACATGAATCAAATGCACGACCTAGTCAAAAAACTGGCTACCCAAGGAGTTCCCCCAATAAAAATCTGGCAAGAACTATACAAAATATTTGGCGAAGACGCCAAAACTATTGTTTGGGGGGACGGAATAAAAGGTTATACTGCAGTGCAGGGAATAGTTGCAGACGAATTAGGAATATATGATTAGAAAAACTATTTCTTAAATTCAATCACTTTATTTAATTCGTTCAGGGAATGGATTACTGCGTCAACCTCCGGCTTTTTTCCTTTGAATTTGTTTTTTCTGTCAAGTAAGATTGTTTTTAATCCGGCTCTTTTTGCGCCAATCATATCAGTTCTCATTGAATCGCCAACCATTACTGCCTCAAAAGGTTTTACTTTCAGTTTTTTTAATGGAAGGTAAAAAATTTTTGGATTGGGTTTTAATAAGCCGACATCACAGGATAAAATTATTTCATTAAAATATTTACTGAAATCAAATTCTTTTGAAAGGTATTTGAAACCGAAATTTTCACAGTTGGAAACCAAAGCGGTTTTGAAATGCTTTCTTGTTTTGGCTAAAACGGTTTTTGTTTCAGGAAAAAATTTATCTTTTTTCAAGGAATGGCTCCATAAAAAATCAAGGTCTCCTAACAAAATTTCCCCTGAATTAAGCGAAAAATGGCTTAACAATCTTGAATACATATGCTGCAGGGATTCAAACTCCTGTAACATTATTGCGTTTTCGCATTCATGCAGGAATTGGTCAGGAGTCAATTCATTTAATCCCATTCTGACCTGCATTTCCCTGAAAACATCCTTTTTTACGTCAGTAAAAGCAATAGTGTTCCATAAATCAAAAAACACTGCTTTGACTTTTAATTTTTTCATACAATAAAAAAAGAAAAAGAAAAAAGATATTAATGAAACGGTCTGGAGTTTCTCCTTAAAGCAAGGAAAGCGTTGTCTCTTCCTAATTTATCCTGAATTTTATTGAACAAAATGTCTATTTCGTTTGGTTTTAATCTGGCTCTTAAATCAGCTTCAATCAAAACACTGGGATAAGCATATTCTTTATGCAGAGAAGAAAGAGGAAGAATAACAGAAGAAATTTCATTGCAGTAATCAGTTAAGTTTTTTCCGTTATGCAGGAATTCAATTCTAAGCGGGCGGTCAAGCAAAGAAGGCTTGAGATAAAAAGCTTTTATTCTTGAAGCCCATTTTTCCTGAAAATCATTTAATATTGGGTGCTCTTTAATTGAAGAAGTATAATTAAAACAAAAACTTCTTTGGTTTTTTGAAAGCAAGTAATCCAATAAACTTGAATCAAAAAAAGAATCTAATTCATTTGAATCAATTAAATTGTTTTTTTCCAGTAATTCTTTTTGAATAATAGTCCTGAATCTTGAACCTCTGGAGTCTTCCACTGTGGCAATTAGATTACAGGAATTATTTTCTGCAGTTTCATATAATAATTCAAATAATTTAATTAAATTAAAGTAATCTGAATCAATTTTAGAATCTTTTCTTGGTTTGTCTGCATACTGAGGGATAATACTGCCGTCAATAAAACAATAATCTGGTTTGAATTCTTCAATTACTTTCTTTGAACAAGAAATTTCTTCTTTTAATCTCAACAAAGATTTATTGCATAAAAATTCATCGTTTTCTAATGTATTGCTTGAAATAAAAGGAATAGGAAAATCAGTCGGAGAAGGAAAATAATCTGCTTTAATTAATTTGTTTTTTTTATAAGAAAAAATTGTTGAAACTGTCTTGATTAAAATAATGTCAATTGAATGCATTCTTTTACCGACAAAACCAGAATCAGTTCCTGCAATCTTATGATTTAATTCAGTTGCAGAAACCGGATAAAAAAAATTTTCTTCCAATAATTCACTTGAATTGAATTCATTCATTTTCTGCTTCTTTAATTCAAGCAGTTTTCCTGCAATATTCTTTTTCTTTCCTTCATTTCCTTTTATTCTGATTACGGCATCATTAATCAAAGAATTAACATTCATACAAAAATTTTGTTAGGGTAATTTAAAAAGGTTTTCAGGGTTAGATGCAGGTGAAAATCACAGACATAAATCAGCGAAAAATGCCAGATTCCTCACACAAGCTCTTCTATTATTTGAATGAATTTTTCTGTAAAATCCAGCATTTTTTCTGCCTGCTCCTCATTTGGATTATATGCCACATCATATTGTGTGTGGGTTCTCTCACTCTTATATTTTTCCAGAGCCTCAATTTCTTTTGGCTTTATTTCTAAATGCTTTTCCTCAAGATAGCGTATTATACATTCATGGCTTTTTTCCCTGTAACCGTCTTTGAAAAGCACGGCTCTTGCAGCATGAAATATTGCAAGATATGCAATAATTACTGTTGAGTTTATCCTGTCTTCTTTAAGATTTGCTTTTGCTTCTTCAAGAAAGTGTTTTGCTTTTTCAATGCTTTGTAATGCTTTTTCCCTTGAAGCAGGAACTCTTCTCAAAAGCCCTTTTTCAATACACCCTTTGAAACTAATCACAATCCTTCACCCCACAATATAAAGGAATTATATAACATACAATAAAACACAAAATCGTTTTCTTTTAACTTTTCCATCCTTTTTTCTGTTAACATAATAATGTTTGCCTCTATCCCCAATCGCTTAAATATTCTCCTGAGCTCACTGACTTTTTCAGCACTTTCTTTGTCAGACTTTATCCATAAATCCAAATCACTGTCTTTTGTGTTTGTGCCATTTGCCCAACTCCCATATAATCCAATACCAGTACAGTCTTTAAACAAACTTCTTGCTTTTTGAATTAGTTTAATTGATTCAAGTTTTTCAATATTTAACATTATTTTCAGTGATTTTGCAACCGGATGGAAATAGTCAACTTTGCTTCCTCTTATAATCTTTGCTTTCTTAAGCAAAGTTATAGTGCCTGAAACAAGCGCAGGGCTGACTCTGACTTTTTTTGCTATTTCCCTTACTTTCAAAACAGTTTCAGGCCTAAATAAAAGCAATTCAACTACCTTAAGCCTTTCAGGCGAAGAAAACATTTTTTCTGCAACCATAACAAAAACATAGCGTTTACAATATAAAAACATATCGTTTGCAAAACAAAAACAATATAATCTGGAAGGCAAAAAAAAAGTTATAAGAATTCAACAAAGTTGTTGTTTTTGTCCACTAAAACAATTTTTGGTTCAGGCGCCTTTTCTGAATATTCAAAAGCAATAATTATAATTAAATCATCAACAGAAAATTTTCTTGCTGATGGTCCGTTCAAACAAATCACTCCTTTGCCTGCCTTAACCGCATAAGTTTCAATTCTTTCCCCGTTGTTTATGTTGCAGACTAAAACTTTCTCATTTTCTTCTATTCCTGCTTTGTCCATTAAAAAAGAATCAATTGAAATGCTGCCAATATAATTTAAGTCGGCTTGAGTCACTCTTGCCCTGTGAATCTTTGATTTCAAAAAACACTTCATTTCAGTCACTTTATTGTAATAAAGGCATTATAGATTTTTTCGCCTTTGATTTCACGACAGGGCAGAATTTCCTTAAAACCAGTTTGCTTAAGCATTGAAATAAGTTCAGGTTCATCCAGCAAATACCCTTCTGAATAAATTGAATGGGTTTTATTTTCCGGCTCAACCAAAACATTAAGCACCCATTGCCTTTTCTTTTCAGGCAATAAATGGTTGACCTTAGAATTAATGGTTAATTTTTTTCCTTTAAGCTTTCCTGAAGAAAATTCTTTTTCAAAAACAGAATTAAGCGAATTGTTTTTGTTAAGTGAAGCAATATCAATGTAAAGCAAACCCCCTTTTTTTATTACAGAATACATGTTCCTGAGAGAAACAAGGATTTCCTCCCTTGTTCTGCTTAAGTCGGCAGGGTTCCTCCCCCAGCTGTCTGCATAACTAATTGAATTGCCCCTGCATAAAACCGCATCAAACTCCTCACCAAAAAAAGAATTAAGCTCCTGCCACTTAACATTCAAAACAGGCATTGAAATATTTTCAGTTTTCAGTTTTGTTTTGAGGATTTTAACTGCATTAATACTTGCATCAGAACAAACCAAATCAAAACCTCTTTTTTTTAATTCAATTGCAGGAAATCCTGTTCCACAAGAACAATCAAGAATTTTTTTTGAGTTATGATTACCCAGAATCCCAGAAAGGGAATCAACATAAAGTTCCCTATCATAAAGAAACTCTGTGCAGACATCCCAGATAAAATCAACAGAATTAAACAAAGACATATACATAACTGCGTGTTATGTGTATGTTAAAACTTTTTAAGCCATTTTTGATTAAAATGATAATAATTTAATAGTTTTTATTCTTTTGATTAAATATGACTTTTGACAGTGTTTTTGAAGAAATGGGCTTGGATTCAAAAGACAAAGAAATTTTATTTGAATTGGATTTGAATTCAAGAATTTCAGTTAACAAACTGGCAAAGAAAGTGAAATTAAATGCAGGAACAGTTAATTACAGAATAAAGAAACTGGAAGCAAAAAAAGTGATTCAGGGATATTATGCTGTTATTGATGCTTCGCTATTAGGGTTTGAACAGTTCAGGGTTTACCTGAAATACCAGTATATTAATCCTGAAGAGGAACAGGAATTAATTAATTATCTTAACAACAATGAAATGGTGTGGTGGCTTGGCAAAATCAGCGGGGAATATGACCTGAGTTTTGTTTCATGGGCAAAAAACTCCTCTGAATTCAATGAATTCTGGAAAAAATTAATGTTGAAATACAGGAATTTGTTCCAAAAAATAAATGTTTCTGTTTATACTAACTTAATTCAGTTTAATCTGGCTTTTCTCGACCCCAAAAACGAAAAAAGAATGAAAATTCAGTCCAACCAGAAAAACAAAATAAAAATTTCAGAAAAAGAAAGAAAAATACTGAAATTGATTTCTTTTAATGCAAGAATGGCTTCAATTGAAATTGCAGAAAAACTCGGGGTAACACCAATACAGGTTAAATATGCATTAAATAAAATAAAGAAACTTGGTTTGATTCAGGGATTCAGGTTAAAATTCAATTTTGGGTTATTCGGGCTTAATTACTACAAAGTGAACTTTAACTTAAAGGATTTAAAGAAACACAAAAAATTGGTTGATTTTGCAACGCAGCATGATAAAATAATTTATGTGGATGAAACCATTGGTTTTGCAGACTTTGAAATTGAATTGATTGCTTCTTCCCATAAAGAATTCATGAAAATAATTCAGGAAATGAAAGAAAAGTTTTCTGATATAATAAAAGATTATGATTTTGTGCTTTACTCTGAAATACTCAAAATAAAATATTTTTAATGAAAAATTTAAAAAGAAAGGAAAACAAAAGTGATTAAATGAAGCCAATAAAAATAACAAGGTCTGTTAAATGGCGTCCTAGAAAGCCATGGGCAGAAAGCGGTTTTAAAGTTAAACAGCATCAAGAAATGGTTAAAGGGCCTGCTCTGATGGCAAGAGAAAAGTTTCTGGTTTTGTTAAGCAAAAGAATTCCTTTAGAAACAAGAGAAAAAGCATTAAAGTATTATATTGAAAATAGTACAACAAAAGATATCTGGGTAGGTAGCAAAAGAAGGCCTGCAAGAACAAGAATTAAAGGAGGAAGAAGAACAGAAGCAATAACTTTAGCTATTGCAATCAATACTCTTTTCAAGGAAAAACAATTAAACAGCGGAAAAACACTAAAACAAATCGCAATTGAAATGACCGCAAAAGGATATCTGATAACCTCGCCTACATTAGGAAAAATAAACAAAGTATTAAGGATTTTTACTGAAGAAGAAAGAGAAACGATTACAAAAGAAGCAAAAAAAAGGAAAAGAGATCTAAAGAAACAAGAAAAGAAGGAGGAATAAGAGCCAAAGTTTCAAAAGAAATTATTGAAATAATTGAAACAATGGCTGATTCAATGGGCCCATATGACATTCACAGGGAGTTAGTGAAACGAAGAATAAGAATAAGCATTAATACAGTTGTTAAGTACCACCAAAGGCACCATGGAAGAAAAGCATTAAAGAGATTATGAAGAAAACACAAAAGGTTAATAAATTAAGCGCACTTTCTTTTTTTGTGGTTAACAATGAAAGCAGTAATTGAAATAAAAGAACTAAAACAGGACTGGAATCCTCCATTCCAAAAGAAAACTGAATTAAAAGAAATTGAAGTACAAGAAGGAAGCATGTTTGAATCAAACGGAAACGGAGGAAACATTTTTCGTTTAGTTAAAATAGGAAAAGACAGAGTATTAGTTGAATATGACGCGGGGTATACAAACAAAGGCCATGTTCATCCGACAAACAGACAGTTATGGATAGAAAAAAATGAAGCAGAAAGTTTCTCTATGTTATGGGGAAATGACGGAGTAACAAAAACACTAACATTAAAAAATTTAATTTGAGGTGAAATAAAATGGGTTGCGGATGCGGTTGCGAAGAAGCAACAAAAGAACATAAACACACACACTGTGGAAAAGAAATGTCATGCGAAGGAAACAAATTTGTCTGCGATGAATGTGGTTTTGAAGAAGAGTGCAGTTGTGAAGAAGAAAAAGACGATGCAGAAGAAGAAGAATCTTCAGACGAAGAATAAATAAGTTGACAAAATGGAATTCAAGCAAGTTATTGTAGTCAGAACAGACTTAAAGATGGGTAAAGGAAAAACCGCTGCCCAAGCAAGCCATGCTTCAGTTGAAGCATTAGAAAAAACTAAAATAAAGTTTCCTGAATGGATAGAAGAATGGAGAAACACAGGAACACAAAAAGTTGTATTAAAAGTTTCAACAGAAAAAGAATTACTTGAATTATTTGAAACAGTAAAAAAAGAAATTCCAACAGCACTAATTAAAGATGCAGGAAGAACACAAATTCAAGCAGGAAGCAATACCTGCATCGGGATTGGCCCTGCACCAGAAAATCTAATTAATAAATATACAAAAGAATTAAAACTGCTTTAATAACCACTTATTTTTGCATAAGCTGTTTTTGGGTATATTTTAAATCGCCTTGCAATTTCTTTTACAGGCAGTCTTTCCTCATAATACAATCTGCGCATTTCAGTTATTTGTTCAGGAGTAATTTTTGGTGGTTTTGGTTTTTTTATTTTTTTATTTTTATTTTAGCAGCAGGCCTTGTTTTTTTAGGGATTATTCTTCTTGGCATAAAAACAAAATGTTGATAAAAGTATTTAATTGTTTTTGAATTCCATAAGGGTTTTATTGTTGTTTGAAGTGAATTATTTGGATTAAAATGAAAAAAGGATTTTTTGACAGGGCATATTATGTAATAAATAATTCTGACATTGTGCTGGAAGTAATTGATGCAAGGTTTCCTGAAAAAACACGGAACAAAATGGTTGAAAGACAAATCAAAGTAAAAGGAAAAGAACTGATTATTGTCTTGAATAAAAGTGATTTGGTTTCAGGAAGAACAGCAAAAGAAACAAAAAAAGAAATAATACAAGAATCTCCTTGTGTTTTTATTTCTTCAACTCAAAAAACAGGAATGAATAAACTAAGAAAAATGCTTTTAATTAAAATGAAAAAAACAGGGAATATTGTTGGGGTAATTGGTTATCCAAATACAGGAAAAAGCGCATTAATTAATGCTTTAAGCGGGAAAAAAATCAGAACTTCAATCACTGCAGGTTTTACAAGAGGACAACAAATAATTAATGCAGGAAAATTCAAATTAATTGATTCCCCTGGAATAATTCCATATGAAAAAAGAGACGAAAACGAATTAGTTTTAATTGGAGCAAAAAATCCTTCTAAATTAAATTATCCTGAAGAAGCAGCAACAACATTAATTGAATTATTAAAAGAAAAAAACCCACAAGAATTAATTAAATTAGGAATAAAAGAAAAAAATGATCCGGAAAAAATACTTGAAGAACTTGCAATGCACAGAAACCGGTTAATGAAAGGCGGAATTCCTGATATTAATGCAGTGGCAAAACAACTATTATTAGACTGGCAAAAGGGAAAAATTAAAATATAAAAGCTTTTAAACTAGTTTAACTTAATTAAATACATTTAATGAATTAGGTGATTAAATGAAAAAAATATTGATTTCAATTGTTTTGATTGTTTTATTGGTTTCAGTTATCGGATGCACTCAGCCAACACCAAACCAGTTGCCTCCCCCAAAGGAAAACCAAAAAAGCAATGAAAAGGATAATGAAAACGGAAATGTAATGCCAGAACCAACCATAAAAGAAATATTAACTAAAGGAACAGAAACAGAAAATATAGAATATGAAGCAAAAATAACCCATGAAATTGCTTTAGGAAAACAGGAATGGACTTCAAAAATCTACCAGAAAGAAACAAACTATAAAACAGTTATTGAAGATACCGGCTTAATAGGGATATTCAACGGAACAAAAAATTACACTTATTTTCCTGAAATAGACAAATATGTCGTGTTTGAAATAAAAGAATCAAGCGCTTTTGATGCAAAATATATTTCAGAACAAGCTTTATTGGATTCAGCAATGAAAGAAATAAAAAAACAAAGAATTAATGGATTTGATGCAAGAATAATTGAATTCACTTACTTTGACAAGTTTTTTTCAGGAGAAAAACAAAAAATAACAGCATGGATTTCAGAAGAATACGGGATCCCAGTAAAAATAGAAACACAAAGCCAGTTCGGCCCAGTTGGAATAGAAATAAGAAATATTAAATTAAATTCAGTTAAAGACACTGAATTCGAAGTTCCAGAAGAAAAAGTAATTACACAAGAAGAATTAGAAGAATTAATGGCGGCAGAAGAATAAAGTCATTTAAAACGGCTTTATCCCTCTTTTCTTTTTTTGTTTAATTCTGCAAATATTTATTAATGTAAAAGTTCATTTATATTCGTGAGAAGAAATGAAATTACTTGGAAACGAAAAAAGCATAATTGAAATCATTGAAAAAATGGTTAAAGAAGGTCGTCCTGAAAAAGAAATAATAAAAGAACTAAAATCACTTGGAATAAAAGAAGAACAGGCAAGAAAACTACTTTTATTAGGAGAAGCAGACACTTTTGCATTACTAAAAAACGAAATAAGAAAAATAGTCAAAGAAGACATGAAAAAAGAAGAAGAAATATTCAGAAAACTAATAGTGGACATAGTACAAGAAGAAGAAAAAAAAGTAGAGGGTTCGCTTTCAAAACAAATACAGGAACTAAAATTAGTCCTTGAAGGAAAAATACAAGAAGAAACAAAAAACGAAAGCAAAAAAGAAAAACTAAAAAAATTAATGCGTTTGTTAGATAATCCAGAAACAACCCATGGAATAAAATATGATGTTCAATCAATGTTAAAAGGAAAAGAAAAAAAGAAAACAGAAGGAATAAAAGAAGTTAAATTATAGGAGAAACAATGTCACAACAAAGAGAAGCAAGCATTATAGAAACTATTTCTAAAATGGTTAAAGAAGGGAAAAGCGAAAAAAAGATTATTTCTGAATTAAAAGCATTAGGAATACAAGAAGAACAGGCAAAAAGGCTTTTGTTACTGGCAGAAGCAGACACATTTGAATTACTAAAAAATGAAATAAGGAAAATAGTCAAAGAAGACCTTAAAGCAGAACAACCATGGATAAAAAAATATATTCAGACAGAAACTGAAATGGAAGAAAAAAGAATTTCACAGGACTTAATGAGAGAAATGAGCAATGACCTTGATTCATACAAACAAAAAACAAACCAAGAATTAGAAAAATTCAAAGACATGTTATTAAGTAAAATAAATATTTTTCAAACAAAAATTAATTCCAACATAATGGCTTTAACAGGAGTACTATCCAAAATAAAAGATTCAACAGTAAAAATAGATGAAAAAGTTGACATGGCTCAGCTTGATTTAACTGAATTAAGATTAAAAGGAACAGCAAGAAAACTGCAATTACTTAGATTTACTTTGATTGGAGCAGGAACCATTTTTGGTTTTTTAGCTTTTTATTTTGCTTTCTCCAATGTCACACAAGGATTAACTAACCTGAACACAGTAGGTATTTTTTTTGGGATGGTAATAGTTTCATTAGCCTTGCTTTTTATGGCTTCAAGAACATAAAAAAAACAGTTTTTTATTCAATTAATTCGTTTTTTACTTTATGATATTCTTGTAAATTATTCCTTGCATTTTCTAACAAAATACGGTTTCTAATGCCTTTTTCTTTGCTTGATAAATAGTCTATTTTATTGATTAATTCTTCCATTAAAACCTGCATTTAAATCACTCTCTGAACAAATAATAAGGTAAAAAAGTGCTTTTAAAGTTAATGCTTTTCTAAAAAAGAATCAAATATTTTGTTAAAAAAAAGAAGTTTTATGCCAGAATATCTTCAATACGCTCAAAAACATCATAAGTTTTGAATTGAGAGGCTTTTTCTGGGGCAATAACTTCTACAACCCGCAAGAGCCTTCTTGCAGATTTTCTAATAGCTACTCCCCTTGCTGATGTTTCGCCCACTTCAGCTTTTCCCATTCTTTTAATGCTTCTCTGCTGTTGATTAAAAGTTTCATTTAATTCAGTAATATTTTTAGTTAATTCAGGCAATAATTGTTTTCTTAAAATTCTTCCATAAGAAGTCTGAGCAAATGGTTTCCCTACTACTTTTTCTATGGTTTTAAACGCATGCAAAGATTCATCAACCCCTTTCCAAAAAACATCCCATTGTTTACCACTACTCCATGAATGTGACAACTTATAAACTTTATTCTTTAGGAGTAATGCAGACTTCATCGCGGTTTGAATTTCGCTTTGTTTTCTTCTTCTAATAGGTTTTCTGGCCTTTGCCTTTAATTTAATGCCTATTCTTTTAACGACTTTCAATGGCCTCATAAAATCATAAATATTATAGATTTGATTATATTTGATTATATTTAATTATATCTAAATCAATTACTTTAATACTGCCTGTTTTCCAAGAATTACGCTAAGATTTTGAGATGATTTAAAAGCCTGTTTTTTAGATATTGCATAAGATTTAGCTTTTTTATTAAAGTGTTCTGGTTTCAAAAAAAACCAGCCTTTTTGAGGAATTTTCCAGGCAACAAAAACTTCGGTTCCTGAAATTTCACCCCATTTAATTAATTCAGTCATTTGTTCAATTGAAACATTTAAATAATTTGAATTCCACGCCTTGCACTCAAAAGAAATCTTTTTGTTTGGACTCAAAGCAACAATGTCAGGCGAAGGCAAAATTGTTGCCCCAGAACCGGCAATCCTAACACAACCAAAACCATTATTATAAATTATTCTAAGCAATTCTCTTTCAGCATTAGCTCCTTTATTATATTTAGTCACAAAAAACCCTCTTCAACATAATCATTTATATGCATTTGTTTTATTAAATAATTAATAGAATTAGAGTTTTTAATTAAATTTAAGAGTTATTATCAAAATTAAAAAGTTTTAAATGAACGAAATAATTGATGTCCATATAAAGTCAAATTCAAAAAAATTTGAATTAATCGGCTTTAATAAATGGAACAACTTCCTTGAAATAAAAACAAAAGAAAAACCAATAAAAGGAAAAGCAAATAACGAAATAGAAAAAGAATTAAAAAAAATATTTAAAACAGAAATCAAAATAATTCAAGGAAAAAAATCAAAAAACAAAAAAATATTAATTGAAAACAAAACAAAAAAAGAAATAATCAACATAATAAACAAAAAAATTTAGCCAAACTCTAATTCTAAAAATATAAAAAAACATATAAAGGTGATTAAACAATGGGAAAAACATACATAAACACAGTTAAATATAACATCAAAGCAAAATTCGAAATAGAAGGATTAGTTGACAAACACGATATTATTGGAGCAATTTTTGGTCAAAGCGAAGGATTAATCGGAGAAGACCTTGATTTAAGAGAACTGCAAAAAAACGGAAAAATCGGAAGAATAGATATTTTTCCAGAACCAAAAACAGGCAAAACAGTCGGAACACTAAATGTTCCTTCTTCACTTGACATGGTTCAAACCTCAATTCTTGCAGCAGCAATAGAATCAATAGAAAAAGTTGGCCCATATGAATCAAAATTTGACGTTGATCAAATAGAAGACACCAGAACAAACAAAAGAGAAGAAATTAAAAAAAGAGCAAAAGAATTACTAAATAAATTCTTAAAAGAAAGAACTGGATCAAACGAAATAGCAGACGAAGTAAGAGAAGCATCAAGAGCATCAGAATTACAAGAATGGGGCCCAGAAAAACTTCCTTCAGGACCAGAAATAGAAAAAGAAACAGAAATAATCTTAGTTGAAGGAAGAGCAGATGTAATTAATTTGCTGAGAAACAACGTAAAAAATGTTATTGGAATGAATGGTTCAAAAATACCGCAATCAATTATTCCATTATGCCAGAGAAAAACAATTACTTTGTTCACTGACGGAGACAGAGGCGGAGAATTAATTCAAAGACAATTAATGGAAATGACTAAAGTAGATTTTATTGCAAGAGCCCCAGCAGGAAAAGAAGTAGAAGAACTAACAAAAAAAGAAATAACAATGGCGCTAAGAAAACAAATTCCTGCAAAAGACACAATTAAAACAAGAACTTTTCCAACAACAAGACCAATGCCATTTAATGACAGAGGCCCAAGAAACACACCAATAAGAAGAGATTTTGGAGAAAGAAGCTTTAACAGGCCTTTTGAAAGAAAACCATTTAATTCAATGAGAAACCAACCTCCCACCCAACAAAGATTTGAATCAAGCTACAGGCCAAGAACAGAATTTGAATCAAGTTACAGACCAAGAACAGAATTTGTTGAAAGACGACCATTAAACGTTGAAGCTCGTGCAACAGACGAAGAAAAAAAAAGATTTGAACCAATAATAAATACAGTTAAAGGAAAAATGGAAGCAGTGCTGTTAGATAACAAAGGAAAAGAAATAAAAAAAACAAAAATAAGAGAACTAGTGCCAATATTAAAAGAACAAAAAGAAATTGATTCAATAATATTAGACGGAATAATAACCAAAAGATTAATAGACGAAGCCAAAAAACATTCAGTCAAATATATTATTGGAATCAAAAAAGGCAAAATAGAAGAAACACCAGAAATAAAAACATTAATAATGTAGCAACCGTCACGCTCGGTTGGTGTGCGCGCAGCACATAAAGTGCTGCTAGCAAGGCTAAAAGCCTTGCCTCGCGCTTAACCAACAAAAAAATAGGGCTCGTAGTCTATTGGCATGACGTCACGTTTACAACGTGAAGATAGGCGGTTCGATTCCGCCCGGGCCCAATAATTTAATTAACACTAAAACAAAACAATTAAATAACCCTGATTCTTTTATTATTACAACAAAAACAGGAGGTTATTTAATGGACAACAAACAAAGAATAATGGTTTTCGGAGCAGTGTTCTTTTTAGTGTTAATTCTAACTATTTCAATCGGGGTCAGTCAAGCAAACGGATCAGCAATAAAAGCACTTGACTTACAAGAAAAACAAATTTCTTTAGCAAAACAATGCGCAACAGAATGCGACTCAAAAATCAGTTCAGGCGAAATAAGTTGTGAATGGATTGAATGCAGTCAAAGATGCCAAATTGGAGACACTTGCTAAAAAAAAATGGTTGATTAAATGAGATGCCTTAGATGTGGTTCTCAAATGATGCTTCAAAGAACTGAACAAAAAGGAGACGAAGCAGTTGAAATCTGGCAGTGCCCTTCTTGTTCAAAAGTTTCTTTACAGCCAAGCAACCACAAATGGGTTAAATTTAACGAAGAACCCCAGTTTTAAAAACCATTTCTATTAATTCTTTATTTAAGCGACCGTGGTTCAGTGGTAGAATTGGAGCTTGCCAACAACTGTTCGCCCAGTTGACATGCGTGCACGGCATAAAGCCGTGCTGAAAAGTTTTTCTTTTTGGGCAACTTGAACTTTTTCTTTTTTCTAAAAAGAAAAAGGGCAGAAAGCTTCGGGCCCGGGTCCGATTCCCGGCGGTCGCATTTCGTGCTTTCGAGCGCGAGTGCCGAGAAACAGCCAATCCTTTGCTTTGCAACGAGTTATAAGTTTTTATAAAACAAAAAAAACTGTTTTTTATGGAACAAAAAAAAATAAAAGAAATAATTGAAAAAGCAAAAAAAGCTAATTCTCAAAACAAAAAATGGCATTTTCATATGCTGGGAAAAAACTGCAAGTTTAAAGAAAATAAAGAAAAATTTGAGATTGTGTTTGAAAGCAAAGAAGAAACTTTGTTTTCTGTTTTTGACAAAAAGCCTTTAAAAGAAGCAAAAGAATTAGCTGACTTAATGTATGGAAAAAACTTTTTAGAAGAACACAGAAAAGAAGAAGAAAAGAATAATGGATTTGAATTGATTTTAGAGAAAGCCAAGGAATTAGAAGAAAAAGGAATTGAATGGCACCATCATCATTTGCATCCTGAATGCATTTTTAATAAAAGAAAAGGAGTGCATGCAATTGTACTGGAAAGCAAAGGAGTTTATTTAACTGCTCTTTTTAATTCAAAACCAATGAAGGATTTAGTTAAAATAGAGAAACTGTTTTATAAGGAATTAAAACAGTAAAAAGCTTTATTAAATTTTTATCACAGTAATTAGTTTGGTTAAGTTGTTTAAACAGCAGGACTGAGCAAAGCGAGGTCGTGCACGTGTGTAAACTGCACGAGCAGTTTGCGTCCATAGTCTAGTGGTATGACGTGAGCCTTCCAAGCTCAATGTCCGGGTTCGATTCCCGGTGGGCGCATTTTTTATTTTCTTGTTCTTATTAATTGATAAAATGAAACAAAAAAACAATAATTTTGTGCAGGAAATTGCTTTGGAAAGAATTTACAGGTTAATGGATTTAGCTATTGATAACTGGAAAAAACATCCAGAAAGAAGTTTGGATTATCTGAAGTTAATGAAAAAAATCGGAACAAGAAACAAAACAAGGATTCCGAAAAAAGTAAAAGAATTATACTGCAAAAAATGCCTTTCTTTGCTGCTGGAAGGAAAAGATAAAGAAACAAGAGTAAAAGAAAAAGTGCTGTTAATTAAATGCAGGAACTGCGGAACAACAAAAAAAGTTTTTCCTGAAAAAAAGAAAGAAAATTTTGTTTTAGGAATTACTGGGGGAATAGGAACAGGAAAAACCACTGTATTAAAATTACTGGAAAAAAAAGGATTTAATTCATTAGAAGCAGATAAAATAGCAAAAAAAGAAATGCAGGGAATAAAAGAAGAATTAAAAGAAAAGTTTGATGTGGTGACAAAACAAGGAATTGATTTTAAGAAACTGGCCAAAATTGTTTTTAATGACAGAAAAAAATTAATTGAATTAAATGAATTAGTTCATCCTTTGGTGAAAAAGAAGTTGGAACAGGAAGTAAAAGGCAGAAAATTAACTGCAATAGAAATTCCTTTATTGTATGAAACAGGAATGCAAGGGTTATGCGATAAAGTTTTAGTTGTTTACTGCAAGAGAGAAAAAATGATTGAAAGAAAAGAAAAGCAGGGAATGGAAAAAAAAGAAATGGAAAAAAGAATGCAGAATCAATTTACTGTAAAAGAAAAAAAGAATAAAGCAGATTATTTAATTGAAAACAATGGAACTTTAAATGAATTGCAAGAAAAAATAACTGAGTTAACTGAAAAAATTAAAGAGGAAATTGAATGAAGACAGGGGTTTATCCAGGGAGCTTTGACCCGATAACTTTTGGGCATATTGATATAATTGAAAGAGCAGAAAAATTATTTGACGAAATAATTATTTTGATTGCAGAAAACAGAAGAAAACAGGCTTTGTTTTCTTTAGAAGAAAGAAAAGAAATAATTGAAGAATTATTTAAAGAAAAAAAACATATTAAAGTTGAAATTTTAGATGGGTTGCTGGCAGAATACATGAAAGAAAAAAACCACAAGTTTGTTGTCAGAGGATTAAGGGCAATAAGCGATTTTGAATATGAGTTCCAGCATTCAACAATAAACAAGGAATTAAACAAAGAAATAGAAACAGTTTTTTTAATGACTGAACCAAAATATTTCTATATTAATTCTTCTTTAATTAAAGAAATTGTTGCATTAAAAGGAAATGTAAAAGAGTTTGTTCCAAAAGCAGTGGAAAACAAATTAAGGGAAAAATTATAGCTTAAAAGCCAAAAGAATAAGTATAAAAAGATTGTTTTGAATAAAATAATAGTAAATATAGCAAAATATCTAATATTTGCGGTTTTCAACCTTTTTATGCTTGATTTATATTTTAAGGAGGCATTTTGATGGTTACAACATATGACGTGCCAGGAACAGAATTAATAAAAGAAATAGCCAAAGAACTAAAAGAAAACAAAAACATAGTTCAACCAGACTATGTAAATTATGTTAAAACAGGAGCTCATAGAGAAAGAGCGCCACAAGACGAAAACTGGTATTTTGTCAGAATGGCTTCAATTCTAAGAAGAATTTTCTTAGATGGGCCAGTAGGAACAGAATCATTAAGAACCTATTACGGCGGAAGAAAAAACAGAGGAGTCAAACCGCACAAGCATGTTAAAGCAAGTGGAAAAATAATAAGAAACTGCTTACAGGCATTAGAAAAAGAAGGATTAATAAAAAAAAGCAAAAAAGGAAGAGAAATAACAAAAAAAGGAATCCTTTTATTAAATAAAAAATCAAAAAATACTGCGGATTATTTAAAAGAAAACCCGAAAAAACCAAAAATGATAAATTTAACTTTAGCAAAAGAAAAAGAAGTTAAAGAAGAATTCAAAGAAAAAAGGAAAGGGAAAAATGAATCCAGAGGAAATAAAGCAGAAAAAACTAAATGAATTACAGGGGAAATATGCTGAACAGTTAAACGAACAACAAAAACAATTGGAATTAGAAAACCAAATTGATTTGTTATTAAAATCCATTTTAACAGAAGACGCAAAAACAAGAATATTTAATGTAAAATTAGTAAACAAAGAGCTATATTTGAAAACAGCACAAAATCTTATTTATTTGTTTAAAACAGGAAAAACACAGGGAAAAATAAACGACGGAGAACTAAAAAAATTATTAGAAAACCTTTCAGCAAAAAGAGAAATAACAATTAAAAGGAAGTAACCAAAGGAGGAGAAAAAATGGCCCGATATAAAGAAAAAGAAAAAAAAGATTTTTTGATTTCAGCAAGAAAAAAGATTGGTCCGGGATTAACTAATGCTCCTGTTTGGATAGTGCAAAAAAAAGGTGAAAGAGTATGGAACACAAAACAAAAAAGACAATGGAAAACTGTTGATTTAGGAAAATTATATACAAAAACAAAAAAGGATAAATAAGGTGAAGTTAAATGACAAATGAATATACTATTCCGTTAAAAAAACTTTTTGATAAACCAAAAAGAGGAAGAGCAAAAAAAGCAGTCAGAGCCATAAAAGAATTTGTTAAAAAACATAAAAGATTAAATGAAGACCAGATTGTCGTTTCAAAAGAAGTTAACGAAAAAATATGGGAAAGAGGAATGTTTAGTATCCCAAGAAAAATTGAAGTTGAATTAAAAGAAATTGAAAATAGAACCTTTGTTTTCTTACAAGGCGGAAAAGAAATAAATGAAATAGAAAAACAATTAAAAGAAAAGAAAAAAGAAGACAAAAAAGGAAAAAAAGAAAAAGAAAATAAAAAGGATTCAGAAGAAGAAAAAGAGAAAGAAAAAAAGTTAAAAGAAAAGAAAGAAAAAGAACTAAACGCACAAAAAGCTGAATTCAAAAGAAAACAAAAAGAGTAAGAACTAAAATGAAAATCCAAAAAGAATCCATAAAAGGAAGCCCTTTTATAGGAATTTTTGCTTGTGTTACAGAAAAAATCGGTTTGTTTAATTATGGATTTGAACAAAACGAAATAAAAAAACTTGAAGAATTCTTTGAAATAGAAATAATCCAGACAAGCATTGCAAACAGTTCATTAATAGGGTGTTTAGTTAAAGGAAACAGCAAAGGATTTATTACAGCAGAAACAGCGACAGAAAAAGAACTGGGTGTATTAACAGAAAAAGGAATAAAAATAAAAAAAGCACAAGGATTAACTGCGGTGGGAAATTTAATTGCATTAAATGATTTTGGAGGCATTATTAGTCCTTTGGTTGAAAAGAACACAGTTGACGAAATAAAAAAGTTTTTTGGAATAGATTTTAAACTAAATAAAATAGCAAACAACGAAGTAGTGGGTTCATGCATTGCAGTTACAAATAAAGGATTTATAGTTCATCCAGACATAAATGAAAAAGAATTAAAAGAAATTGAAGCATTATTTAAAGTAAAGGGAATGCCATCAACAGCAAATTATGGAGACCCTTTTGTAGCAAATGATGTTCTTGCTAACTCCAAAGGAGTATTAATAGGGGGATATACTTCTAATGCAGAAATGTTAATGATTGATGAAGGATTAAGAGGGGATTAAATGGAAAAAAAATTATTTGAAGTAACAGGAAAAATAAAGGACGGGAAATTAGAAAAAAACTTCTCTAAACAAATTAATACAATAAATGAAAACACTGCAAAAGAAACAGTATTGAGCTTGTTTGGATCAAAAAACAGACTTAAAAGAAGATTAATTATAATAAATGAAGTAAAAGAAGTGAAGGTGAAATAATGGCTGAAAAAACGGTTAGTTTAAGCGGACAGCAAATAGCAGTTGCATTCCAACAGGAAAAATTAAAACTTGAAGAAATCGAAAGAAGAATAATTTCAGTGCAGAATTTAATGCAGGAAATATTTTTTGCAAAAGAAAGCATTGAATCAATTAAAAAAACAAAAAAAGGAGAAAAAGCAATTGTTCCGTTAGGAGCAGGAATGCATGTGGATGTAAAAATAGACACAAATACTAAAATAAAAACAATTCTTGCAGGAAATGTAATAATAGAAACAGGAACAGAAGAAGCACTAAAAACACTGGAAAAAAGAGAACAAGAAGCACAGGAAAAAGCAGAGGAACTGCAAAAACAGCAACAGTCACTTTATGCAAACTTAAATACTTTAGGACAAATAATAAACAAAGCACAAAAAGCAAGACAAGAACAAGAACAAAATGATTGAATATGTTTGGATTTCTGAAAAAGAAAATAAATTCATTCACTGAAAAAATAAAAGACAAACTTGAAAAAAAAGAAGAAACTATTTTAAGAGAAGAACAAAAGCCAGTTGATGAACCTAAAGAAGAAGTTCTTGAAACAATAAAAGAAGAAAAAGCAGAAGAATTAAAAGAACACAAAATCGAGGTTCAGGAAGAAGAAAAGGAATTTGAAGAATATTTAAGTGCAGAAGAAAAAGAAGTTTTAGCTGAAGTAAAAGAAATAGAAAAAAAAATAGAATTAGAAGAAAAACTTGAAATAAAAAAAGAAAAAAAAGAAGCAGTAAAAGAATTTTCTGAAAAAATAGAAAAACAAATTGAAGAAAAAGCTGAAACAGAAGTTTTAAAAGAAAAAAAAGAAGATGTTTTTGAAGAACAATTTGAAGAAAGATTAGAAGAAACTGTTTCAAAAAAAATTACATCTGATCTAATTAAAGAAAGAGAATTAAAAGCAAAGGTTTCCCTTACTTCAAATATAAAAAAGTTTTTTACAGGAAAAATTAAAATAGAAGAAAAAGATGTAAAAGATTTTCTGGAAGAATTTGAATTAGCTTTACTGGAATCTGATGTAGAACAGGAAACTTCTTTAAAAATAATTCAGGAAATACGAACTGGATTAATAGGAAAAGAAATCGAAGGAAAAAACATTACTGAAATATTAAAGAAAGAAATTGCTTTAATTTTAGAAAAAATTATGGATGTTCCTGCAATTTCATTACAGAATAGAATGAAAGACAAAAAGCCTTTTGTAATACTTTTTTTGGGTCCAAACGGAGCAGGAAAAACCACTTCAATATCAAAAATTGCATTTAAATTTAAAGAAAAAGGAAAACAAGTTGTTTTGGCTGCAGCAGATACTTTTAGAGCAGCTTCAATTGAACAGATTGAAAAGCACGCAGAAAGAATTGGAGTGAGATTAGTTAAGCACCAGTATGGAAGTGATCCTGCAGCAGTTGCCTTTGATGCAGTTAAAGCAGCAGAAGCAAAGAATATGGATTTGGTTTTAATTGATTCAGCCGGAAGACAAGACACTAATGTTAATTTAATGAATGAATTAAAGAAAATTGACCGTGTTGTAAAACCTGACTTGAAATTGTTTGTTGGAGAAGCAATGTCAGGCAATTCATTATATCAACAGGCAAAAGAATTCAATGAAAAAATCGGTTTTGATGGATTTATTCTGACAAAAATTGATACTGATGCAAAAGGGGGAACAGCAATTTCACTTATTTCAGGACTACAAAAACCAGTTGTTTTTGTGGGAACAGGCCAGAATTACAATGATTTAGTTGAATTCACTCCAAGATTCTTAACTGAAAGAATAATCAAATAGGCTTTTTTCACACACATTTTAATTACTTTTTATGCATGACTTTATTGAATAAAATGCGTTTTTACAAGAAGATACCAAAACAATTAAAAAAAAATAACCAGAAGAATGGTTCAAAAAATAATCAGCCCAATCAAAAACAAAGGGCGTGCAATGCGATTGGCTAACGAAGTAGCCGCATGGGTAAAGCTTGCAAAAAAAATGGAAAACACCAGTGAAGAAGAAAAAAGAAAGTTGAGAATCAGGGCTTTAACGTTAATAGACAGGTTGGAATCAGAACCATACTTTAAAGACAAAAAAAAACTGCTGTTGCAAGCGGGATTATTGAGAAAAGCACTTGTAAAAGAAAATAGAAACAAAAATAATGGCAATGCCTAAAGCCAACGGGAAGCTATTAATTAATTTCCTCACAGGAATCTATTTTGAGTGAGAAAAATGAGTTTAGGCGAAAACTTAAGAAAAGCAATGGAAAAAATCAGAAATTCAGGTTCATTAGATAAAGAAACAGTAAAAGAAGTAACTAAAGAAATTCAAAGAGCATTAATTTCTTCAGATGTTCAGGTTGAATTGGTTTTACAGCTAACAAAAAGAATTGAAGAAACAGCATTTAAGGATTTACCTGCCGGAATTAACAGAAGAGAATTTATTACAAAAAATACTTATGATATTTTAGCTGAAGCATTGGGTTCAGGAAAAAAACTGGAGAAAGTTCCTGAAAGAATTTTAATGCTTGGATTATTTGGAGCAGGAAAAACCACTACCACAGGAAAACTAGCTAAATATTATTCTAAAAGAGGAAAAAAAGTCGGATTAATTTGTGCTGACACTTTCAGGCCAGCTGCATACGAACAATTAAAACAGTTATCAGAAAAAATTGAATTACCTTTTTTTGGAATTGACGGAGAAAAAAATGCTTCTAAAGTGGTCAAAGAAGGAATGAAAAAATTCAAGGGATTTGATTTAATTATAGTTGATTCAGCCGGAAGAAGTGCATTAGATAAAGAATTAGTTAAAGAAATAAAAGAAATTAATAAAGAATTAAACCCAGATTTTAGTCTGTTAGTTTTAGGAGCAGACATAGGACAAATAGCAGGAAAACAAGCAAAAGCATTTCACGAAAGTGTTGGAGTAAACGGAGTCATTATTACTAAAATGGATGGTTCAGCTAAAGGAGGAGGAGCATTAATTGCCTGTTCAATTACTGATGCACCAGTGTATTTTATTGGAACAGGAGAAAAAATGAATGACTTGGAAGAGTTTGATGCTACAAGATATTTAAGCAGAGTAATGGGTTATGGAGATTTACAAGGATTATTAGAAAAAGTAAAAGAAGCAACAGAAGATGAAGAAGTTGATTTAGAAGAATTAATGGAAAAAGAATTCAATTTAGATATTTTTTATAAGCAGTTAAAAGCAGCAAGAAAAATGGGGCCATTAAACAAAGTAATGGATATGATGGGAATGGGGCAACAGATTCCAAAAGAACAAATGCAGTTAGGAGAAGAAAAATTAGATGCGTTTAAAGTGATAATGGATTCAATGACAAAAAAAGAAAAAGAAGAACCAGAAGTATTAAGTCATTCAAGAATCCAAAGAATAGCAAAAGGATCAGGAAAAAAAGAAGAAGATGTAAGGGAATTAATCAAACACTACAAAAAAATGAAGAAAATGTTTAAACAAATGAAGAAATTTTCTGACCCTAAAATGCTTGAAAAAAAAGGCGCATTAGATAAACTAATGAAAAAATTCAGCAAACAAAAAAAAGTTAAATTCAGGTAAATGAAAAAAATTAAGGAAAGGTAAATAAAATGAAAATTAATATTGGTTCAGAAAATCCGGTTAAAATCAATGCAGTAAAAAATGCTTTTAAAAAATACTTTGATAAAGTGGAAGTAAAAGGAATTGAAACCAAAACTGATATAAGAGACCAGCCATTAAATTTACTGGAAATAATAGAAGGCGCAAAAACAAGAGCAAAAAAGAATTTTTCAGATTGCAGTTATTCAGTTGGAATCGAATCAGGAATAATGGGTTTTCCTTCAGAAACAGGATATATGGAAATAACTGTTGCAGTAATTTTTGACGGACAAAACTTTTTTTTTGGAACAAGCCCTTTGTTTGAATACCCCCAAAAAGCAGTCAGGTTATTGCTGCAGGAAAGACATGATGTAACCACTGCTTTTGCTGAATTATTCGGAAAAGAAAAGGATTTAGGAAGAAAAAACGGAGCAGTAGGGGAACTAACCAAAGGAAAACTTAACAGAACACAATTTACTGAATTAGCAGTATTAATGGCTTTAACAAAAATAGTCAGCAAAGAGTTTTTTGAATAATTACTTTTGTTTTAATTCAACAGGATAATATTTTTTCCACCAAAACCACAAATGACCTTCATCAATCTGGCTGCTGTTGTTTTTATTTAATCTTCCTTTGAATTGTTCAAAAGTTAAAATTAGTTGTTTTTTTCTTAAACTTTGAATTTTAATTTGGGCATTAGGTGCAACTTCTTTTGAAATGGGTTTTCTGGAAAGAACTGTGCTTCTAACACGCCTTCTTATATTTGAAAAATTCTTTTCATAACAAAAAAAGGTTTTTCAATCTTTAAAAGAGTTTGTTTAATATTTTTTATTGGATTAAAATGATTTTACTATTAAAACAAGCAGTGATTTTAATTGGAAGTTTTATTGCAGCAGTCACTGATTACAAAACAGGATATATTTACGACAAAATAACTTACCCTATGATTGCTATCGGGGTTTTATTGAATTTAATTGAATTAGGAAAAGAACTTTCAATAGATAAATTCATTGAATTGTTTTCTGTCGGAATAATAATTTTTGTTTTTGGTTATGGAATGTATTGGTTAGGCAAAATTGGAGGAGGAGACGTTAAATTATTCACTGGAATTGGTTTGCTTTTGCCTTTTGAATCAGGAATTTTTCCATTAAACATTTTTGTATTAAACACATTAATTTGGGCTGGAATCAGTTCACTTGTTTTTTACGGAGTGTATTATTTGATTAAATATGCAAGAAAAGGAATTGACTGGAAAGAAAACATTGAAGGAATAAAAAAAGCAGGCGGATTAGCAATATTGATTTTGTTTTATTTTTATTTTATTTATTCAATTGGAATGCAGGAAATCATTTTAGTTCTGTTAATTCCATTAAGCATTGCACTGGTTTTTATGGCATTAGAAAAAGGAATAAAAAAAGAGTTTTTCTTGAAAAAAATTTCTTTAAAGGAAATGGAAGAAGATGAATTGATTGCAGTGGAATTTGAAAAAAAAGAAGTTTTAAAAGAACTGAATTTGGGTTTAAAAGGGGTTTTAGGGGAAAAAGAAAAAAAGGAACTGGAAAAAAAAGGAATAAAAGAACTGTTTGTTTATAGAAACCTGCCTAAATTCGGGCCGTTTATTTTTGTTGGGGTATTAATCAACACTGCTTTTCCTGAATTAATGATTAATCTGTTTATTTGATTTTTGGCAGAACAAAAAAAGCAAAAACTGAAATTATTACTGCTGCAATCCAAAAATTGATTATATCAGCAAAACCAAGAATTGAAAGAAAAAAAATAATTAAAAGAAGAAGAATCAGAACAAAAACAAAAATCTTCTTTATTTTTTTATCCATTTTCTGCTCCTTTAAAACCAATTCCTTTAACTGAAATTTCAGCTGGTTCATTGACTTTTCCTTTAACTTCAAATTTTACATCCAAAAACTTTTCAGTAACAGAAATATTGTTTAAAGTGTGATGAGATAAAAGAGATGTTTCAAAAGTTGAATGGCCTTTAGCTAAAGCCATAAAAGGAATTATCTGGTCAGACAAATGTTCATCCACTGGCTTATTTGAATTTAATTCAGTTAATAAGGAATTGACTGCTGTTAACACTGTTTTTGCTGCCGGCTTGTTTTTTTCCTGTAAAGCACTTGCACCAATTCTTGTTTTGTCTTTAAATACAGCAATCAAAGTTATGCCTGCGCCTTTTGCTTCAATTGCTTCATTGAATTCAATTATTTCTTCTAAATGAATATTAGGAAGTTTTTCTGATAAAGCATTTTTTGCTGTAAGTAATAAATTTTCTGGGGCTTGTTTTGGATAACCAGTTGAATGAGCAATTATTTTAATATAATCAAGATTGTTTTGTTTAACTTTATTAAAAGAAGTTAAAGGAAGCTTAGAGGAAATTTTAGTGAAAAGAATTAATCCATTTCCTTTTGGATAATAACCTCTTCTTTTTAATTTAAGAGAAAATTTTGCTCCCATAGAAGAAATAAATGGAAGAAATACTTCATTAGTGTAATTAAATGGAGGGGAAAAAGGAACATCTGTTCCGCCAAAAATTCTAAAAGAAGTTTTTTCTTCAGAAAAAATCAATGGAAGAGTAATTGACTGCAATAATAAAGTGATTGAGCCGGCTGTCCCTATATTAACTGAATAATTTCCTGAATTAATTTTTTTAGGGAAAAAAACTATTCTTTTTGATTCAATGAAATTTCCTTTAACTTTTGCCTTGGATATCTTGGCTAAAGTATTTAATGCAGTTAAATGCTGTTGAGCCAAACCTTTTTTTGGTCTGTTAGCACGAATATTAAACACTAAAGTCGGCTTATTTAATACAACAGATAAAGCCAAAGCAGTTCTAAGAGACTGCCCTCCTGATCTGCCGTCAATTTCAATTAAATTCTTTTCCATTAACTAATAATGAAAAAAACAAATTAAAAAGAAATTGCGTTAAATGAATTATTCTTGCTTTTTAATTAATCTGGATAAAACATCCACAAAACTCTGGCTAACACCGACAATTCTTGCAATTTCACGATGTTTAAGTTTTCCTTCTTCAATCAAAGCAATTGTTCTTTGACGTGTTGCTTCAGGAACTCTGTATGGTCTTGATCCGGATTCTTTTACTACAAACAAATCATTTTCAACCCCAATTCTTCTTACTGTCCAATAATCAACTCCTGTCAAACTACTAACTCTTGAAATAGGATTTTCACGCAGTAAACGCAATACTCTTGCTTTTTGTTTTTGGGAAGTTTCTGTTCTTAGTCCTCCATGAAAATAAGATAATTCTTCAGGAGACCTTAGTTTTAAATATCTATTAATTTGTTCTACAAAAGGTGGATTAAGCCCTTTTTGAATTCTAACCTTTTTAGAAATTATTTCAAATACTTCAGACGAAATCTGCTTCAAAGTTTTGTTTCTTTCCAAATAAATCTTATTTGCAACTAACAAAGCAACAAAAGGGTGATGAGTAGTGTTAACAAAAAGCTTTCTTTCAGGATTGTGTCTGTTCCATAATAAAACAGTTTTAGTTTCAGGAAGCAAAGAATATTTTTTAAAATCACTCCATTTAATTAGTTTTAATCTGTCTAAAAATTTAGTTTGTTTTATTTCTCCTCCTGAAAGAATAGAAGGAAACCAAGTTTTTTCAATTAAATCAAGAAATCTTTTAGGGAGATTATATTAAGGAATTTTTTTGCTTGTTTGGCCAAGGGGAACTGGTCTGACTCTGGCTGTGCGTCTTGAAGTTATTCTGGTTGTTGTTCTTTTGCTTCCTGATTTTTTAGGCATATAAAAGTAATGTGAAGCATTAATAATAATTTTTTGCTACAATAGTAAATAACATGAAAATATTAGTTACTGGTTCTGATGGGTTTATTGGCAAGGCCTTGGTTAATGAAATAAAAAAAACAAATAATACTGTAATTGAATTTGATTTAGGTAAAGGAGTTAATTTATTAGATGAACAACATTTGACTGCAGCATTAAAAGGAGTTGATGCAGTGGTTCATTTAGCTGCATTAATTGACGAAAATGAAGACTTTAAATTAATGCACGAAGTCAATGTTGAAGGAACAGAATTATTATTAGAAAAATGCGTTGAATTCAAAATAAAAAAATTCATTTATTTAAGCACTGTAGGAGTAATGGGCGACATAACAAAAAAAGCAGATGAATTAACTCCAATCAAACCAGAAACAAACTATGAAAAAACCAAGGCAGACGCAGAAAAAAAAGTAAATGAATTTCAGGAACTGCTTCCAATAACAATCTTAAGAAGCGCACTGGTTTTAGGCCCAAACCAATACTGGAAACAAATAATTGAATTAATTAAAAAAAGTTTTCCTGTGATTGGAAACGGAAAAAATACTTTTCAATTGATTTATTACAAGGATTTAGTTTCAGCAATAATTTTTTGCTTGGAAAACAAAGAAACAGAAAATGAAACTTTTATTGTAGCAGAAGAAAAACCAAAAAAATTAATTGGAATTTATTTTTTAATTCAAAAAGAATTAGGAATAGAAAAAAATATTAGAACAATACCTGTTTTTGTAGCAAGAATTTATTCTTTTTTAAGCAGGAATAAATTAATGAAAAAAGAATATATTCAAAGATTAGTAAGAGAAAGAAATTATTCAATTCAAAAAATTAAAGGAATTGGATGGGCCCCAAAATATTCAACTGAAAACGCAGTAAAAGAAACAGTAATGGAATTAATGAAAAAAAAAGAAAATTAATTTCTGTTTTTTCCGCCTTTTTCTGCTGCAACAACAAATTCTTTCATTAATTTTAATGCTTTGGCTTTGTTTTTGTATACATTGTCAACTGCTGTCCCAACATGAACAATTGATGCTCCTGCTGCAATAACATCTTCAGCCATCTTAGGAGTTTTTACTCCACCGGCAACAATAATTGGGACATTAACTACCTGAGAAATTGCTTTAACATTTTCTGGCGGAACACAATTAGGGGCGCCTGAACCAGATTCAAGAATAATCAAATGAGAACCCATAAATTGACCAGCTAAAGCCGCTGCAACACCAATATAAGGGACCTCTCTTGGAATTAAATTTGCCTGGCCAATCCAACCAACTGCTCTTCCTGGTTCAAACACCAAATAAGAGGTTGGAATGGTTTCTAACTTCATTTTTTTTATTGGCAAAGAAGAAGTAGTCTGTGCTCCTGAAATAAAATAAGGATCCCTTGAATTAAGCATTGACATAAAATAAGCTGCATCGGCTTTAGGGCTTAAAGTAGCAATATTACCTGGAAAAAGAATTACAGGCAAAAAAGAATTTTTTTTAATTTCTTTAATTGTTTTATCTAAAGTGGATCCTTGGGCTCCAACTGAACCACCAACAGCAAAAGCAGAGATTCCTGCTTCTTCAGCTAATTTAGCTATTATTCCTGCTTCTTCAGGAGATTGATCAGGAGGATCAATAACCAAAAAAACTAAACCCTTTTTTTCTTCAATTTTTTTTAAAATCTGATTAAATGTTTTTCCAAAATGTTCTTCAAACACTAAAAATCACTCTAAAAATTGTGTAAAAAAGGTATTTAAAAGGAACTCAAAAAAAGGATTTATTAAGTGCTTAATGCAAAAGAAAACATTTAAATAATATACAAGTCATATATAACTACTATATGAGCATAAAAACTTTAACTGTGGCAGTGGATGAGGATTACATTAAAAATCTTGATTTAGTTATTCAGTCAAGTAAAATGTATTCTTCCAGAAGCGAATTTGTAAAAGATGCCGTGAGAGAAAAAGTTACTGAATTAATCAAACTAAATGACGACTTAAATGCCATTAGAGCCGCTGCAAAAAGATTGGCAAAAAAAGCTAAAGCAAGAGGATGGGATGGTTCTCTACCCACAAAAAAAGAAAGAAAAAGAATTGCAGATGAATTCCTAAAAGAAAAAGGATTCAAATAAAGTTTTTTGGTTCAATAATATCAATCTTTTTTGACAGTGTTTTAAAATCTCTTATATTAAAAGTTACAATACAATCGCATTCTGCCCTGATTGCAATTGCTGCATGAAACGAGTCAGGATAATGAACTCCTAAATTTTCCAGTTTTTTTGATTCTAAAAAATCTTGATTAACAGATTCTATTTCCTCAAAATTTATTTTAATTGACGAAAAAAACTGTTTAATCGATTGTACATCCAGTTTTATTACATCTTTAATTTCCTTATAAAATAAGTCAGATAAAATAAGCTTGCATTTTTCTCTTCCTGCATAATCAAAAAATTGTTTTGCTTCTAATGATAAAAGCCTGAAGCTTCCATCAATTTCATCCCTAAGAAAAGAAATTAAAACATTTGAATCAAGGTAAATCAGTTTAGCCATTAAAGAAAAAGGATTTAATTTGTTTTTATTGCTGTTCAGAGTTCACTGCCTGTGATTAAAAAAAGTTTTTTATCTTTTATAATATCTTCTTTTTAGTCTTTCAGTCGAAGCCCTAATTATTTCTTCAACATCTGGCGCAATAGCTTCTTCAATCAAACTATTCAATGTTTTTGGGTTTCTTTCCATTTGCTTTCTTATAATCGCATCAAGATCTATTCCTTTTTGTCTTAGCTCTGACTGAAATTTTCCCATTAAAACCATCCCTTCTACAACAAGATCGACTTTTTTTGGAGAATTTCTTAATTTACTTGCATAAACTCTTAAACAAGTCTTTAAAGGAGCAACTCCATTAACAAAGTACCCATTAGATTTAATGCCTACAGAAAGATTATCACAAAGATGAACTATTTTTTTTCAACAGGCCAAGAAGAATAATCTGCAACTGTGTGCCCTGGAGGAATTGATTCCGCAACTTTCTTTGATCCTCTGGTTTCAAGCAGTAATTTAGCCAAAAGTTCGTGATCAGGGAGATGTTTCATTACATCATGAAACAAAGCGGTTTGATTAACTAATCCCCTATCAATATGCAACCCCTTTTCAATAATAGCTTTTGCGATTTCGTTAGATAGTCTTTTGACTATTGCAGTGTGCTTTTTTACGCTGGCGAATTCGGGATGAATACGAGTTACAATAACTAATTGTTGTCTGGCGCGCTTGTTTCCTTTAGTGGCGCGACCTTTTCTGTTGGGGCGGATTATTTTATTTTTTTGCATAACAAAGTAATCAAAAGAAATTCTTTTTAATAAAAGCGAAGTTTTCTTTGTTTTCTTTTTTTCCTAAAACAAGGTTTCCATGGCCAGGAAACAAAAATTCAGTTTCTAATTCAGAGAGTTTTTTAACTGAGTTTTTTATTTCTTCAAAAGAACCTGACATTAAATCAGTTCTGCCAATTGTATGGCAAAATATTGTGTCACCGGAAAACAGGAATTTTTTGTCTGGTTCAAAAAAACAGACACTACCTTTAGTGTGCCCAAGAGAAAAAATTACTTTTAAATTAAAATCATTTAATTTAATTAACTGGTTTTCTTTTAGAAAAGAACTGATTTTTGGATAAAAACTTTTATTTCTTGTTCTGGTAAATTCAGGGTTTTCTTCAGCTAAATGGGTTGCATCAAATTCACTCATTAAATTTTTTGCATTAACATAAATTTTGTCTGCCTGAAAATGGTCGTAATGGCCATGAGTATGCAAAACCAAATCAATGTCTTCTGGAACTAAATTCAGTTCTTTTAGCATCGAAATGTGTTCTGGAATGCAGGAAGCTGAACCAGAATCAATCAAAGCATTTGTTTTTCCTTTAATTAAATAAGAGTTGCAAGAAAAATCATTTGTTTTCAAAACAAAAATGTTTTTCACCGGATTAAGTAAAGGCATAATAACAAATTATTTAAAGTGCTTTTAATATTACTTTTGTTATGACTGAATTCAGGGTTGTAGAAAGGGAATTAAAAGATGGAAGAAAGGTTGTTTCTGTAATTAGAGGCAGACAAATTGTTGCTTCAATTCTTTTAAAAAACGAAAAAGTTCATGAAGGAAAAATGGCTTGTTTGATTGAAAAAATAAAAAGAAGCCGAAATATAGAGCTTAGAAGGGATTTTAGAAAAGAATTCAAAGAAGACCCTGCTGTTTCCATTCTTGAAAGGATTTTTCTGGATGGTTACAGATTGTTTGCTTACGGAAAAATAACAAAACAGGACCACGCAATGATAAACAAACTGATGAAAAAAGGGTTTATTAAATATCAAGAAGGAACTTACTGGTTTGGAGCAACAGAATTTGCTGTAGAAAATTTGCGTAAAAGAAAAACAAGAACAATTCCTGTTAAAATTCGGATCAGAAAAAAGCCTCCTGCAAAAAAAGAACCAAAAAAACCACCAAGGCACTACCCAAAAAAATAATTTTTATTGAGTTGATTAAATGAATGAATTAAAACAAAGAATAATTGAAGAAACCGGTTTAAGTGAAAAGGAATTAGAAGAAAAAATACAGGAAAAAGTAAATAAATTTTCCGGAATGCTGAATACAGAAGCAGCAGTTTATCTGATTGGAAAAGAACACCAGATTGGATTAGAACACAAAACTAATTCAATTAATGAATTGAAAAAAGGAGATGAAGCAAATATCAAAGGAGAAATTGTTTCGGTTTATTCAGAAAGAGAATTTGAATCAAAAGGAAAAACAGGGAAAGTAAGAAATGTATTAATTAAAGACAAAACAGGAACTGCATTTATTGTTTTATGGAACGGAGACACAGAAAAAATAAAAGAAAATGATATTGGAAAAGAAATTGAATTAAAAGAATTTACAGTAGAAGAATACAATGGAAAAATTCAGTTAAAAAAAGGCTTTAATGGAATAATTGAATTAAAAGAAACAAAAGAAATTGGAATTACAAAAATTTCAGAAATAGTTAACGGAGAAACTAATGTTTCAGTTAAAGGAAGAATATTAAGGGAATTTCCATTAAAAGAATTTGAATCAAATGGAAAAAATGGAATGCTAAAAAGAATTGAATTAATTGACGAAACAGGAATAATCAATGTTGTTTTATGGAATGAAAACGCAAAACAAGAAATAAATGAAAATCAATGCATTAAAATTAACGGATTGAATTCAAGAAAAGGTTTTAATGGAATTGAATTGCATTCAGGACAAAATCTTGAAATAAAAGAAAGCACCGGAATAAAAGAACTCAAAGAATTATGCATTGAATTAATTGGAAAAAAAGAATTAAATAAAGTAATTGAAGGAAACAGGTTTGTGGCAGAAGGAAAAATAAAGCAGTTAAATAAAACAAGACTTTTGTTTAATGTGTGCAGTGAATGCAAGGGAAAAATAGAAGAAGAAGACAATAGGTTTTTCTGTAAAAGATGCGGGCAGATTTTAAAGCCGGATAAAAAACTGGTTGTTTCATTTGAATTAGAAGATGATTCAGCTGAAATGAAAACAATGGTTTATGGAAAAACAGCAGAAAAAATAATTGAATTAAGCACAGAAAAAACAGAAGAAAGAACAAACGAAATTATTTTAGACGAAGTAATAAATGAATTAAATGAAAAAATTAAAGGAAAAGAAATCAGTTTTCTTGCTTTAGCTAAAAATAATTCATTTAATGAAGAAACTGAATTGGTTTTAGAAAAATTATTCTAAAGTAACAAATGGTTGTTCTGTTGCTTCAAGATTTCTGAAAACAAAAGTTCCATCCTCTTCTTGTGTTCCAACATCAGGCCAGATAACAAAAAAGTCAGTGTATTCTTCTGCTTCAGAAGAAACAATTATTGTTGGAATTTTAGTAATTGAATATTTTTCAATTAAAGCTTTTCCTTCAGCTGAAGAAATATCAATTGTTGTTTCTTTAGATGCTTTTATTCCAATATAATTTAATGGTTCTAAAAGATAATTTACATCAACACAATCCAGACAGGTTTCATCAACTAATTTAGTTACTTCAACTAATCCATTAACTTCCTCTGAAAACAAATCAAAATAAGGAACTGCTTCGCGATAAACAAAAACTCCATCATATTCAACTGAACCAACAGCAGGCCATATTTCAGTTAAATAATCATATTCATTTACGTCTCCGCCTAAAAGAATTACCGGCACTCTGTCAATTAAATAATTTTCAAGAAGAAACTGGGCTTCCTCTGAATCAAACTCAATAGTTCTTTCTTCTTCAATAAAAACATTAATTTCTCTTAAATCTGAAGCAATAGAACTTAAATCCATGCAATCAATACAAGAAGAATTCTTAATTAAAAGAAATTTTACTTCGCCAACAAGCCTTTGTTCTTCAAGAGAATAATAAGGAGGAATTGCTTTAGTTAAAACAAGCACCCCGTTTTTTTCTTCTCCTATTTCAGACCAGACATTTTGCAGTTCAGTTCCCTGAAATTCTCCATTAACAATCAAAGAAGGCAGTTTTGTTATTCCATGCATTTTAATTATATCCTGCCCTTCAGGCGAATCAGCATCAATTGTCTTGACTTCTAATACATTAACATCAAATAATTTGATTGTTTCAATTAAAGGTTCAATAGGAGTGCATTCAGGACAATTGTTTTCAATCAAAAGAATTTTAACAAAAGGAAGCCTGTCATCTGAAACAACACCGTCATCTGAGTTATCATCCTTTGTTTCTTTTGGAAGACTTTGAATAATAAAAAAAACAGAAATAATAATCAAAATTACTATTATGCCTACCGCCAACAACATTTTATTTTTTGGAATAATTATTTTTTCTTCAGAATCCATAAAAAAACGCTGAAAAAATTAAGGAAAAAAAAGAATAAAAAGCAATCACAAACAAAAAAACTTCAGAAAAAACAAGGAATTTAAACCTTTGGTCTCTTAAATAATAAGAGAGTTATACATAATTTATGCACGATTGGAGGGATGTTGTTGAGCAAATTAAAAAAGATTAAAGTTGAGAATAAAAAAACAAATACTACAAAAATAATTGCAGGAATTATATTAATTGCAGTTCTTGGATTAGTTGTTTTTGGCGGTCCAGTAACCGGATTTTATTTATTTCCTAATGCCGATGCGCACACAGGAACTGATGATAATGGAAGACCTTTCAAAGGAAATGCCGATGCAGAAGTTGTTGTAATTGAATACTCTGATTTTCAATGCCCTGCATGTGGTGCAGCATATGAACCAACTAAAAATGTAATTAATGAATTTGGCGATAAAATAAGATTTGAGTTCAGGCATTTTCCTTTAAGCTATCATATTTTTGCTTTTAAATCAGCTGTTGCGGCAGAAGCAGCAAATGACCAGGGAAAATTTTGGGAATACCATGACAAATTATATGAAAATCAGGATAAACTGCTTAAAGAAGATTTATTGAGATATGCAGAAGAAATAGGGTTAGACATGGAAAAATTTACTGCCACACTTGAAGGCAATGAAAAAGATGCATTAATTGAATCTCAAATACAGCAGGGAAAAACTGATGGAGTAAATGCAACACCTACTTTTTTTGTCAATGGAAAAAAAGTTGATAATTGGGGCAATTTAAGGCAGGCAATTTTAGATGAACTGAATAAATAAATCAGTTCATTTATCTTGGTCCTTTGTATCTTAATCTTACTATCCTTTGGTTTATTTTTATCTCTCTTTGTCTTCTTTCTGTCTCTCTTTGTCTTCTTTTTATTTCTCTTTGTCTTTTGGCTTTTTCCATTCTTTTGCGCATTTCTTCTGTAATTCTTTCCCTTTCTTCTGCTTTTCGCAATTGTTCTGATGATAATCTACCCTCTGCAAAATCCCTTAATACCCGCATTTTTCTTTGGGTTGTTTGTTGCAAATCATGTGTTATGCGTACTAATTTGATTGCTTCATCCAGTTCTGTTTGCATTTTCCGTAGTTCTGTCTTCAATGGCCGGCTTGCTTTTGGCATTGCTCTCGTTATTCGCAATTCCACTGCTCTTACTGAATCGATTACTTCATGCAGGGCATTAGCCATTTGCACTAACTCTGGTGATTCTTCACGCCATGTCGGGGTACTTGAGGGCATTTGTGTTGATATTTTTCTTGGTCTACTTGGCCTATTTAGTTTTCTTTCCTTTCTCAGTTTTCTTTCTCCCCATGTAGCTGACAATTCCACCACCCTAAAAAATATTGTTTTAAGAAGTATAAAAAGTTACCTAATGAATTCTTTTATTTTTTTTATTCCTTCTTTTATGATTTGCATTGAAGTAGCATAACTTAATCTTGCATAGCCAGGCATTCCAAATGGTTTGCCTGGAACCAAAGCAACATGCTTTTTTTCCAATAAATCAGAACAGAATTTAACATCATCTTCAGCTACTTTTTGCACATTGAAGAATAAATAAAATGCTCCCTGAGGAACAATAAAATCTAATTTTGAATTTTTTAATTCATCAACAATATAATCCCTTCTCTTTTTGAATTCTTTAATATTGTTTTCTAATTCTTTTTCAGGGGTATTAAATGCTTCTATTGCGGCTTTCTGGGAAATAGAACAGGCAGAACCGGTTGAATGCCCCTGAATTTTTTTCAAAGCAGAAGCAATTTCTTTGTTTGAAGCAGAATAACCTATTCTATAGCCAGTCATTGAATAATATTTTGATACTCCGTTTATGGTAATAGTTAACTCTTTTATTTCTTCATTGAATGAAGCAATGGAATAATGTTTGCCTTCAAACAGAATTTTTTCATATATTTCATCTGCAATAACAAAAACTTTTTTCTTTACTGCGATTTCGGCTAATTCTTCTAATTCTTTTTTTGAATAAGTTAAGCCTGTTGGGTTGCTTGGATAATTCAAAAAAATCGCTTTAGTTTTTTTTGTAACAGAGTTTTCAAATTCTTCTGGAGTAATTTTTAAAGAAGGATTAGAAGTATAAACTGGTTTTGCTTCTGCCAATAAAGCCATTGATTTATAACTCACCCAATAAGGGCAGGGAATAATTACTTCGTCTCCTTTATTGCATAAAACCATTAATGAATTAAATAAAGCTTGTTTTGCTCCATTAGAAACAACTATTTCATCCAAAGAATAATCCAATGAATTGTCTTTCAATAACTTTTCTTTAATTTTTTCTTTTAATTCAGTTATTCCCGGAACAGCAGTATAATTAGTGAAATTATCTTTTATTGCTTTGATTCCTGCTTGTTTAACATTTTCCGGAGAATTAAAATCAGGTTCACCAACAGAAAAATTCAGGATATTAACTCCTTTTTCCCTTAACTCAATTGCTTTGGCATTAATTGCCAAAGTCTCTGAAGGCTTTAATTCTAAAAACTTATCTGAAATCATTTTATCATCCTTAAAACAAATTAAGGGTAAAAAAAGTATTAATAAATCAACGGCAGTGAACCCTAAAAAGTATTTAAAAAGCTCTGGAATTAGTTATATCAGCACAGGCTAATAAGTGAGTTCAGCCAGAACAAAATCTTGAAAAAGTTTAGTGCAGGAGATGAGAAAATGGCGGAAAAAAAGAATAAAGATGCAACTGCATCTGAAACAGAGAAAAAGAGTTCTGAAACAGAAAAAAAAAGTAAAACTACTTCTGGTGCTGACGAAAACAGCGAAATTACTACTTCAAAAAGCAAAGTAAAAACTATTTCGGATTTGCCTGGTGTTGGAGCAACTTCGGCAGAAAAACTAATTGGGGCAGGATATAAAAGCCTGGAAAATATTGCAGTGGCTTCACCGGCAGAATTAATGGAAGCAGCCGGATTAGGAGAAATAACTGCAACAAAAGCAATTAATGCAGCAAGAGAATCACTTGAAATGGGTTATGAAACAGCAGACAAAATACAGGAAAGAAGAAAATCTATTGGCAGAATAACCACTGGTTCAAAAGAAGTTAATGAATTAATTGGGGGAGGAATTGAAACCCAAAGTATTACCGAAATTTACGGTAAATTTGCAAGTGGAAAAACTCAATGGTGTTTTCAGTTATGTGTTACAACACAATTACCAAAAGAACAAGGCGGATTAAACGGAAATGTATTATATATTGATTCAGAAAATTCTTTTCGACCGGAAAGAGTAATCAGTATAGCAAAACACTTTAAATTAAATGAAGATGAAGTTTTGAAAAACATTTTTGTTGCAAGAGCATTTAATTCAGATCATCAAATGGTTTTAGCAGACAAAGCAGAAGACATGATTAAAGAAAAAAACATTAAACTGGTTATAGTTGATTCCTTAACATCCCAATTCAGAGCAGAATTTATTGGCAGAGGAACTTTATCCGGAAGACAACAAAAATTAAACAAACATATGCATACTTTAATGAAATTAGCTGAAATGCATAATGTTGCTGTTCTTGTAACAAATCAGGTAATGTCAAGACCAGATATATTATTTGGGGATCCAACTGCGCCAATTGGAGGGAATATTGTAGCCCATGCGTGTCTTGATCCAAATACATTAATTCAAACAGGCAATGGACAAATAAACAAAATAAAAGAACTCAAAGAAAATACTGTTTGTACAACGGATTTTAAGGAATTAAAAGGAAAAGTTTCGGCTGTTTCATGCAAATCAAAAAGAGATGATATAAAAGAAAGTTATTTGATTGATACAGGGCATCAGATTAACGCTTCTCCAAACCACAGATTCTTTAAATTAAATGGATTTGAAATCAAGGAAGTAAAAGCAAAAGAAATCAAGAAAAATGACTATTTGTTGCAGGCTGGAAAAATAGAAATTGAAAGCGATGAACAAGAAATTCCAAAAATGGAATTAAAAGAATTCTTGATTGTAAACAAAAAAGGCGCTGAACTAATAAAAAATACTATTAAAAATATGGGTTTTACCAGAGAACAATTCTGTGAAGAAATGCCTTTTGATAAAAGATCATTAAGAAGATCTTTGAATGAAAGCGGGCCGATTTCAATGAAAAACATGAACAATATTTTTAGTTTAGGGTTTGACAAAGGAATTGCAGAAGAAATAATTGAAGAAACACAACCTGTATTAAATTACAGGCACAGACCATTAACTGTTCCAGAAACATTCTCTAAAGAACTTGCACAAACAACTGGTTATTTTTTAGGTGATGGAAACCTTGACCAAAGAAGTTTAAGGTTTAAGGATGAAAGAAAAGAAGTTCTGGAAACTTATGGAAAACTGTTCAAAGACATATTTAATATAGAAGGAAAATATTCAAAAATTAAAGACAAAAATTGCTGGCAGTTAAGTGTGAATAGTAAAGAAATAAGAAAATTGTTTTCTTATATTAAAAGAAACTATATTGCATTAATCACCCAATCACCAAAACCTGTTGTTAAAGCATTTATCAAAGGGTTTGTTGATGCAGAAGGGCATGTTGACAAAAACATTAGAAGAATTAGTGTTGGACAAAAAGACAAAGAAATACTGCAAATAATTCAAATGATGTTGCTAAGATTTGGAATAAAATCCAAAATTCTGAAATATAGAGCAAGACAATTTCAATCATTAGAAATATTTAGTGAAGATGTAGTAAAGTACAGCAAACAAATCGGGGTTAGTGCACCAGACAAAAGAAAACAATTAAATAAATGGATAAAGGGATTCAATGAAAACAGAGCAAAAGTTGTTGTTCCAATTGAAAGAAAAACAGTTTGGAACTTCTTAAAAGAAATAGTTAAATATCCAAGCAGAGTAATTCAATCAAGAAATTATAAATATATTACTTTGAAAGAACTGAATGAAATTCTGGAAAAAACCAAAGATAATAAATTTCTTGAAAAACACAATGAAAAAATAAAGTTACTAAAAGCAATTCAAAACAGAGAACTTTCTTTTGGAAAAGTAACCAACATCAAAAAACAGAAAAATGACCTGCCTTTGTATGATATCAGCGTTCCAGAAACAGAAAATTACATTGCCAATGGTTTTATAGTACATAACAGCAAAACAAGATTGTATTTGAGAAAAGCAAAAGCAGAAAAAAGAGTGGCTAAATTAGTTGACAGTCCTTCATTACCAGACGGAGAAGCAGTCTATAAAGTAACTGAAAACGGATTAGAAGACTAAATCAACCGTCACGCTCGGTTGGTGTGCGTGCACGAGTTTCACTCGTGCTAGCGCAACCTTTTGGGTTGCGCACACGTACCAGCTTAATGAAAAACTGAGTGACAGAAAACAGATTAGAAGATTAAATCTTTTTTTCCATGTTTTTATGAATAAATTTGAGTCCTTGTTCAAAAGGACTCATTTGAATTCCTTTAGAAACTAACTTAGAAATACTCAGAGAAGAATTCAACGGACGTTTAGCTGAAAGATTTAATTCTTCTCCTTTTATTTTTTTTATCAAAGAAGAAGAAACATCAAATTCTTTTGCAATAGCC
>Ga0210057_1001077_pt1 | contig 42545 bp, 42 predicted proteins | sample CryGeyCG2114_010_2_FD_183968 | JGI IMG/M metagenome (GOLD analysis project Ga0210057, IMG submission 183968) | Groundwater microbial communities from aquifer - Crystal Geyser CG10_big_fil_rev_8/21/14_0.10 (SPAdes) (version 2) | ecosystem: Environmental > Aquatic > Deep subsurface > Groundwater ... | reverse complement strand
CCACCGGCCTCGCACTCGAAGCCGTCAACTCTGCCTCAACCACACTCTTCTCAGTACCAAACCTCTCCACCGGCACCTCCACCTTCGCGACCGGACTCAGCGTCGCCGGAAACCTCAACATCACCGGAAGCTCCGCTACTTCTACCTTCGCGAGCGGTATCGATCTCGCGAGCGGCTGTGTCTCGATAGCAGGAACATGTATCGGCGGAGGAAGTGGAAGTGGCACTGTCGGGAGCGGCACAACCGGCCAGTTTGCATACTATGCATCGGACGGCACTGAGCTCACCGCGACATCATCTCTCTACCTAGCGCAATCGGGCAGGATCGCCATCGGTACCACAAGCCCCTACGCGAAATTCACGGTGTGGGGAGATGGCACCGATACTGGCCAGCTCTTCGAGCTCGTCAACAACGCCTCGACGACGGTGGCACGCATCCTCGACAACGGCACGGGATACTTCCTCGGCAACATCGGCGTGGGCACGACCTCGCCGTACCGTAAGCTTTCCGTCACCGACACCGTCGCGAGCGCACAGCTTGCGATCGCCTACGATGGCTCACGCGACACAGAGCTCCAGACAGACTCGACCGGAGACTTCATCATCGACCCTTCGGGAAGCGACGTCTTCTTGAACGACGACAACTTCTGGGCATGTACGGGCGGATCTTGTCCTTCGGGCGACCCGACGGGTACCGGAAATATCATCGCCGAGAACAAGCTTGCCATCGGCACGACGACGCCTGACTCCAAGCTGGTGATAGAAACGCAAGACGCGACGACCGACTTCATCCGCATCGCCTCTTCCACCAACCAAGACCTCCTCGTCTTCGACGAGCGCGGATACCTCGGGATCGGTACCTCGACGCCGACAGAGCAACTCTCGATCTCAAGCCTGCTCTACGTCGGCGCCGATGGCGCAACTGTCATGGGTACGGCAACCTCGACCTTCCACGGCGACATCTTGATCACTGGCAAGCTCGACGTGGGTACCATCGACCCTGTCTATACAATAGATGGCACGAAATACGCGACCTACGGCCACTCGACGGTCGGCATCAAAGAAGAGGCGACGAAGACGGTGGTACTCGAGAGAATGAATCCGAAGACAGGCAAGTACGAATACACCATCTCGTTTGACTCGCTCGAAGAGGGAAGCGATCTCTGGCTCTTCTACCAAGTGACGAACTTTGGAGAGAAGTGGGAGAGCTTGGTGGTCTCGCTCACGCCAGGCTTCGACGGTGCTGCCTTCTACACCAAAGATCCGGCGACGAACACACTCACGATCTCAAGCGCATCTTCCGGCGAAGTCTCTATGCGCCTTGTGGCCGACCGCTACGACGCAGAGAAATGGCCAAACCTCAGGCCGGATCAGGGCGAGGGCTTTGAGGGCCATGTGATTGAAGGAAAATAATATGTAGAATATGGAATATGGAATATGGAAGGTGGAAGGTAGAAGTATGAAATACAAATTTTCAATTTATAATTTTCAATTTTCATTGATTGATTCAAATCTCAATGTTTCAAACATTGGTTCATTAAAAATTGATTGCAAAATTGAGAATTGGAAATTAATAATTAGATTTTAGGGTTATGAAAAAATCACACATTATTATCGGAATCGTCGTTCTCGCTCTCATTGGTGCGGGGGTCTTTTGGTTCTCGCCGGGCGTATCGATCCAAAATTCTCTGTTCCTCATTCCACATTCTGCTCCGCCATCGGCGGAGACGGAGCTTGAGCCATATGTGGTCCCTGCTCTCGGGGAGACGTACACAAATAATGAGTATGGATTTTCACTCACCCTCCCCGAAGGGTTTAGCGCACGCACCATGAGCGCCAATGCACTGGGTTCGAAGACTGTCGTGCTTGAGGATGGAAAGGGAAATGGGATTCAGATCACCGTGACGCCGTTTGATGAAGACGTGCGCGCGCTCACGCAAGAGCGCATCGAGCGCGATGTGCCCGACATGGAGATCAAGGACCCGCAGACAGTGGAGATCGGCGCCAATCACACAGGGCTTGCGTTCGTGAGCGACAACCCCGCATTTAATGGCGCCAGCCGCGAAGTGTGGTTTGTCTTTCGCAAGCAACTCTACCAGGTGAGCACGTATCTAAGGCTCGACGAGCTTTTGCAGACGATGTTTCAAACGTGGAAGTTTGAATGAGTATATAGGGATGAGTATGTTGTATATAGAAAAAAGACAATAGTATATGGAACGCGAAAGAAAAAAGATTCAAGGCTTTACGGATCTTGAGGCGTGGAAAGTGGCACACAAGCTTGCTTTGTATGTATACGAAATCACAAAACAGTTCCCTAAAAATGAGCAATTTGGGATTACGAATCAAATGCGTCGTGCCGCGGTATCAGTAAGCTCAAATATAGCCGAAGGGTTTAGTCGAAATACACCAAAAGATAAGTCACAGTTCTATGCTATCGCCAAGGGATCTGCTACAGAGTTAGAAAATCAACTTATTCTTTGCAGAGATATCGGATATATAAAGGAGACAGAATACGCTCAAGCACACAAACTCATCGATCAAGCGGGTAGATTGATTACTGGATTACTCAAGTTTACTCGAAATCTTTCCCTTATCCTGCTCGCTTTCCTGATTCCCTACATACCATATACCATTCCCTACATACTCCCTGCGCCTACAGCGCAGGCTGCGACGATCATTCCAAAACCTGACAACAGCATTGGCCTCGTTGGCCACTGGACATTCGATGGCCGCGACATGACGACTAACGTGGCGGATGTTTCAGGCAATGGCAACCACGGTACTCTAAGTGGATTCACTTCTACCACCACGGCTATAGGAAAACTCGGCCAGGCACTCAGATTTTCTGGTGGTGAAATGAATCTCCCAAATATGACGAGCTCTTTTGATACTGAAGCGACGTTAGTTATGTGGGTAAAGCTCGATAGTAATACGCCCGGTGCCGCGGGCTTCGCGTATCTGGGCACAAGTGGGGTGAACAATCACTACCCGTTTAGCGATGCTAATTTGTATATTGACGTGTTCCGTAATGACAGGCTGAATTTAGGGAGCAATAGTTCCTTTGACAAATCTGAGTGGCATATGGTTACAATCACGAACAAACCAGGAACTGACGGGTACCAATTCTGGCAAAACACGAGCATTTTTTATTCAGGGACAGGAGAAGACACAATCTCATTACCAACGGCCCCAAAGATCGGTGAAAGCGAGCACCCCTCTTTTATCGTTTCCGGACTTATCGACGATGTCCGCGTATACAACCGCGCGCTTTCCGAAGACGAAATAGCGGCACTCTACCAGAGTGGCTCGGTAAAGTTTGGCTCATCGCACACACTCTCCGCAGGCACCTCGCTTGATGAGGGCCTCGTCGCTCACTACACCTTCGATGGCAAAGATATGGTAAGCAACGTAGCGGATGTTAGTGGCGCCGGCAACCACGGCTCGCTCGTAGGGCAAACGTCGACAACGACAACTCGCGGCAAGCTCGGGCAAGCACTCGATTTTGATGGCAGCAATGATTATGTGACCACAGGCACTTTGGAGACTGTGGGAGAAAATATGAATGCGACGGGGCTTGCGGCCTCGCTATGGTTTAGGACGTCTCAAACAAGCAGGCACGTGTTGCTCGGGTCAAACGCGGGCGGAAAATGGACCGTCTTTGATATGAACTTGCGTGGAGCGAATACTGCTCGTATGGTCTTGTCAGACGGGTTCGATGCGTATGCAAGTGCTGGCTTTACTCTTAGTGATGGCGGATGGCACCACCTGGCACAAAGTATCGATGTCGCATCGCAAGAAGTTACCTTTTATATCGATGGAGTAGCAAAAACCACCACATATACGCTGCAGGGCGCCGTCTCTGATGTAGAACTCACTCCTTTGTTTATAGGCGCACTGAACAATTCATCAGCTATTTTGCATGCCAACGCCGATATTGACGACGTCCGCATATACAACCGCGAGCTTACTGCGAGCGAAGCCGCAGCACTCTACAAACTCGGCTCGGCGGTGCATGAGGATTCTAATACGCTTACGCGGGGCTCGACGCTGGACGATGGTCTTGCACTCCACTGGACATTTGATGGAAAAGATATAACGAGCAACATTGCTGACGCATCGGTAACTGGAGCTGATGGTCATATTGTAGGTCAGACATCCACCACAACTGTCCCTGGCAAGCTCGGGCAGGCGATTGCGCTCGATGGTGTGAATGACTATGTGCGTACGACCATCGCCGCCACCACCTTAGGTCTCCCCCAAATGGATGATACCTACTTCACCGCCTCGGCGTGGGTGAAGAGAAACGACCTCGTGAACGAACACACCATCTTTCAGATAATGGGGAATGTGAATAGAGGCTGGGCACTAAGGATTACGGCTGCGCACGCTGTTATATTTTCTGGTGATCTCGGGGGTACTTACGGTAGTACAGCGTCTAATGTGATCACCGATACTGCGTGGCACCATATTACGCTCGTGCGCGATAACACCACGTACCATGTATATGTTGACGGGGTGGAGCAGGCGCTGGCCCTCACCCCCACGGCGTACCCGCAAGCGGGGTCATGCTACTTCACCGTCGGCATTAAGTTGAATTACAATGATTGTAATCTGAACAACATAGCAAAATACGCGAACATCGACGTGGATGATGTGCGCCTTTATTCCCGCGCACTCTCGGCAAGCGAGGCCCTGCAACTGTATTTGATTGGAAAATAACCTTTATGAAAATTTTCAATTATCAATTTTACAATTTTAAATCAATTTTTATTGAGCCAATGTTTAAAACATTGAGATTTGAATCATTCAATGAAAATTGTAAATTAGAAATTAGAAATTCTTCGCTCTCAATTGTCGCAACAGCATTTGTACCGTTCCTCTTTCTCCTGACCTTCTTCCTCATTCCACATTCCGTCGCCTCGGCCGCGACCATCATTCCTCGCCCAGACAACAGCATTGGCCTCGTTGGCCACTGGACATTCGATGGCCGCGACATGACGACTAACGTGGCGGATGTTTCAGGCAATGGCAACCACGGTACTCTAAGTGGATTCACTTCTACCACCACGGCTATAGGAAAACTCGGCCAGGCACTCAGATTTTCTGGTGGTGAAATGAATCTCCCAAATATGACGAGCTCTTTTGATACTGAAGCGACGTTAGTTATGTGGGTAAAGCTCGATAGTAATACGCCCGGTGCCGCGGGCTTCGCGTATCTGGGCACAAGTGGGGTGAACAATCACTACCCGTTTAGCGATGCTAATTTGTATATTGACGTGTTCCGTAATGACAGGCTGAATTTAGGGAGCAATAGTTCCTTTGACAAATCTGAGTGGCATATGGTTACAATCACGAACAAACCAGGAACTGACGGGTACCAATTCTGGCAAAACACGAGCATTTTTTATTCAGGGACAGGAGAAGACACAATCTCATTACCAACGGCCCCAAAGATCGGTGAAAGCAAGGAATCCTCTTTTATCGTTTCCGGACTTATCGACGACGCCCGCGTATACAACCGCGCGCTTTCTGAAAATGAAATAACGGCACTCTACAACAGCGGAGCGGCTAAGCTCTCCTCTTCTCGCGCTCTGACAGCGGGGAGTACGCTTGAAGACGGCCTCATTAGTCACTGGACCTTTGATGGCAAAGACATGACGAGCAATGTGGCGGATGTGAGCGGGAGTGGGAATGATGCACGATTGGTGAACTCTGCAGCCACAACAACTGCCATTGGCAAGCTTGGCCAGGCACTCAGATTCGACGGGGTGGCAGAACATGTGAGGAAGGACTCGTTTACGGGAGAGTCGGGAACGGCGGGCTCGGTAGCATTTTGGGGGTATTTTGACGACATCAACAGCAGTGATGGAATTTTTACTACAAATGGTTTGGTACCGCTGATGTGGGTTTCTGGTAGTAATATTCGCACCTACCTCTACGATTCAGATTTATTGAAAGCTGTGGATTTTAGCACTGCGCTTCCCACCGATCAGTGGGTGCACTTCTCGCTTACCTGGGACGCCGATGCTGCTACTATGTACAAAAACGGTGTGCAGGTGCTACAAGATACCTCGGCAACGTCCTCCTACAACGCTGCGGGGAGTGTCTTTTTGATGACTGACAGGGTTATCGCTGATCGCTATACGGCTGGGAAAATGGATGATGTCCGTGTGTACAACCGTGCGCTCTCGGTGGATGAGGTGACACAACTTTATAATCTTGGAGAAGCAAAGGCGAACGCGAGCTCCAAGACACTCGTGGGTGCATCTTCGCTTTCGAGCGGCCTGGTAGGTCACTGGACCTTCGATGGCAATGACATGACGAGCAACGTGGCGGATGTGAGCGGCAATGGACATAATGGAATTCTCTCCGGGTTCACTTCGACAACGACCGCCATTGGGAAGTTTGGCCAAGCGCTCCAATTTGGTGGAGACGACGAATACGTGAGCATGGGAGACGTGGATGACCTCGATGAACTTACGCAACTCTCGTTCTCTTTATGGGTTAATAGAAGTTCAGCCGCTGATGCCTGGTCGGCGTTTATCTCAAAAATGTCGAACAGTAGCAATGGATGGGGAATACAGCGTAATGGTTCCGGCGACGGACTCTTCCTCTCTTTTAGAAATAGTGACAGCTCAAACGGTAATACAACAACAGGGTTGCCATTGGATGCTTGGACGGCGGTCACCGTGGTATACGATGGTAGTGGCTCCACGAATGCGGATAAACTGAAACTCTACATCAATGGAGTGAATACTTCTCTCTCGTATACTGGGACGATTCCGTCATCATTACCGGCGACCACTGGCTCTCTAAATATCGGCAAACATCAATTTGAGTCGTTGTATTTCGGCGGTCAAATCGATGATGTACACGTCTACAACCGTGCGCTCTCGGCAAGCGAGGTCAAACAGCTGTACTTGATCGGACAATAATCCCGAGGTTATAATCCCTCCTAATCCCGAGGTTAAACCTCGGGCAACCTCGGCTGCTTCACTCTCCACATAACATTCCCGAGGTTTAACCTCGGGCGACTGAGAAGATCGGAGCCCCGGGGAAAACTGCACTTATGGGGCGAACAATTTGATATTTTTACAAGTATGGCTCGCAATTACGTGTTTGCTCCAGAGGAGTACTATCATCTGTACGCGCGAGGGGTGGAAAAAATGCCAGTGTACAGAGATAAAGCCGACTATCAGCGATTCTTGGAAGGGATGTACATATTTAATACCTCGCGAAGCGTCAACCTCAAAGACATTCATCGAAAAATTACTCGCAGTCCGACTTCAGCTAGGAAGGCCAAGATGCACCTTTTTGATGTGGACCGTCGAGATACATTAGTTGATATTGGTGCCTACTGTTTAATGCCAAATCACTTCCACATCTTGATTCGAGAAAAAGATGCGAAGGGCAAGGGGGTGAGCAAGTTTATGCAAAAACTTATGACTGCCTACACAATGTATTACAACAAAAAGCGAGCAAGGACCGGGGCCCTATTCGGGTCTTCATACAAGGCTCGCCACGTGGTAGACGACGTCCATCTAAAGTACCTATTTGCCTACATCCACCTTAATCCCGCGGAGTTAGTTGCAAGGGGGCAGTTAGAGAAATATGCCTACTCGAGTTATTCGGACTATTTGGACATCAAACGGAAACAGCGGGCGATCATTAACCCGCACGCCTTTCCTAACTATTTTTCTCCTGATGAAATGAAGGATGAAGTTGAGGAGTGGCTCTTACACGATGTGCCCGAGGTTTAACCTCGGGAAGTTGTAAGTGAGCGACCCAAGCTACCTTTGAACGCTCATGTTTGGTCCGAGATAGGAATGCACAAAAGCCCCGTGATACAATTTACATAACATATGACAATCGTACGCGAGAGGGCAATAGTGGTAGCCTTGGCCCTTGCATCGACCGTCTTTGTATCTACGGCAGCTCCAGTACATGCGGTGACATTCTCAAATACCACGACGGTTACTGGCAGTGCGAGCATTCTCGGCGCGCTCTCAAAAGGCTCTGGCACCTTCGTCATCGACCACCCGCTCGATCCCAAAAACAAGCTCCTCTATCATTCGTTCGTAGAGAGCCCCGACGTGAAAAATATGTACGATGGCGTGGCGGAGCTCAATGAAAACGGAGAGGCGACGATCGAACTTCCCGGATATTTTCTCGCGCTGAACTACGATTTTCGCTACCTTGCAACGCCCATTGGAAATGCCATGCCGAATTTATTCCTGAAAAAAGAGGTGAAAAAACGCTTCTTTGGATTTTTTGGCACGCCCGTATTCAAAATCTCTGGCGGGACCCCGGGCGGTCGTGTTTCTTGGCAAGTGACGGGCATACGCCACGACACGTACATTGAAGCGAATCCGATCACGGTGGAGGTGCAGAAGGGGCCTGATGAACTGGTCGATATGGGAGAGTACATTTGTTCTGAATGTTATGGGACGGAATAACCCCTTTATCATTTTGGCGCTTGCGGTTGTCACACCGGCCCTCGCGCTTGCCGTTACGTTTTCAGGCGACATCCAATTTGGGGGCAATCTCGCGATTAGCGGCACTCTCTCGAAAGGCTCCGGCACCTTCGTCATCGACCACCCGCAAAAACCACGGACACACTTGTTGTATCACTCATTCATCGAGAGTCCGGATGTGAAAAATATCTACGATGGAATCACTACGCTTGATGCGCAGGGCGAGGCTTTCGTCAAACTCCCGAGCTACTTTGAGGCATTGAACAAAGACTTTCGCTATCAATTTTTCCCCCTCGACGAGCCTATGCCCGATCTCCACATCAAGAACGAAGTCGCGGACAATCAGTTCACAATAGCAGGCGGAATCCCTGGCGGGAAAATCTCCTGGCAAATCACTGGCATTCGGCATGATCCATATATCCTCGCCAACCCTATCATTCCGGAGGTTGAGAAAGGGCCAGGAGAGATCGTGGGGCAAGGAGAGTGTATATTTGAACCACTATGCGAATAGTGCACGCAAAACTCCTCATTTTTCTTCTCATGACGCTGTGTTCCGTCCCCGCTGTTTCGTATGCAGTCACGTTCACTACCGATGTAACTGATTTAAGTGACTTCACTATTACCGGATCCATCACCAAAGGTTCGGGTACGTTCGTTATCGACCACCCGCAAAAACCACGGACACACTTGTTGTATCACTCATTCGTCGAGAGTCCCGATGTGAAGAATCTCTACGACGGTGTTGTGGTGCTTGGTGCGGGCGGCGAGGCGGTCGTGCATCTCCCGAATTACTTTGAGGCATTGAACAAAGACTTTCGCTACCAGCTCAAGCCAATTGGGAGCGCGATGCCGAACCTCCATATCAAAGAGGAAATTGCGAACAACCAATTCACTATTGCCGGAGGAGTACCCGGTGGGAGAGTTTCGTGGCAGGTCACCGGAGTGCGCCACGACCCCTACATCCTCGCCAACCCTATCATTCCTGAGGTTGAGAAAGGACCAGACGCGCTGGTCGACAGAGGAGAATTCCTCTTTCCCGAAGCGTACGGTTTGCGCGGCGCAGCGAGTATTCACATCCGCGATCTTTTCAAACCGTTTCTCGGTGGGTTCAGAAACGTATTCCAAAAAATCTTTTAGATGCGTACCTCTTGGAGTGTGTACACAGTGGGTGCGGTGCTAAGTGTGCTCATCGTGCTCCTCATGACTCTTGCGCCAGAAAAGAGATACTCACCGTTATCTCCCGAGAACGATTTGGAAGCGTGGACGCGTGAGCGGATCGCTACTCTCGGTGGAGAAGTTGCGTACGAAGAATTCAGGGCGTGGGCACATACCCTCAATGACAACAGCGTCGAAGGACATAACGCCGCACATGTTTTCGGAAGAGAACTGTATGAGATAGAGGGCCTCTCCTCATTTACCATCTGTGATTCCGACCTTTCGTACGGTTGTATGCATGAATTTACGGGACAGGCAATTGTCCAACATGGGACGGAGATAGTTGCGCACTTGGTCTCGCTCTGTGGTCGCGAGCACGGTGAGTATGCGCTGTCTTGCTATCACGGAATTGGGCACGGGGTCCAATCTTTTTTGGGATACGAAGAAGGGGATCTAAAGAAAGCATTGGAGGTTTGTTCCAGCTCTGTCAAAACCCCGATCGTTGGATCTGGATGCCACGGTGGCGCGTTTATGGAATGGAATTTGAAGACGATTCTCGGGGGAGATGCTGTCGTGCGCAAGGGAGAAGACCTCTACTATCCGTGTAACGCCTTAGAAGACGAATATGTGCCGACATGTGTATTCAGGCAATCGCAGTGGTGGCGAAATGTGCTCACCTCATTTTCCGTCGAGAACAAATATGGAGAAATGGGGGGTCTCTGTAGGCGCTTTACTGAAGAAACATTGTATAGTGATACGCGAGAGCACCATTACGCGTGTTTTTTAGGTATTGGCCACAATGCTTCCTCTGAGGTGAATCACGACGCGGACATAATATTCGACCTGTGTAGAGAGGCCTCCACAACTGACCTCGAGTTACTCATTTGCCTCTCAGGGGCATCAGGACGTACTGGGGCTGATGAGAGTCTGGCGAAGGCGCTTCGTATGTGCGAGCATTTTAACGGCATCGAGTATGATTATTGCACTGCGTTTGCGAGGGAAGACGTAGAGACTTTGGCCGAATTACAGCCTCGTATCGTTGGTATTAGGGAATTCTGAGCTATTTTTTCTGATTATACACCTGCATTATGGAAAGCCTTTGGGTACACTAGAAGCATGAAGCACCATTCTGTTATCGTGTTGGCGATTATTGTTGTTGCTCTCGCAATTGCCCTCCTGGTCTTTTCAAAGCCGTCGTCGCTTGCCTATGTTGAAGCAGGTACAATCGCGAAAGATGTACGAAGCTTTCAGGAGCTCTCCGATCGATTCACCGACCTCGCGGAAGAGAAGGGTGCGGTCTATGCGTACGAGATCTTGAAACGCGCTTCGCTTCCACCCAACACAGACCTACACCTTCTAGGGCATGTGGTGGGAGATGAGCTTTATAAACAGAAAAGTGTGGAAGGTATAGCTGATTGCACGCAAGATTTTCGCAATGCGTGTTCGCACTCGATAGTCATCGGCACTTTGGGGGAATTTGGAAATGGAGCGCTCGATGCAATCCGCGAAGCCTGTAAGAAAGCGCCAGGTGGAAGCGGTGCATATACCATGTGTTTCCACGGGCTCGGACACGGTGTCCTCGCTTTCAATGAGTATGATTTTGCGCGTACGCAAGAATTTTGTGAAAAAACAGGAACGGAAGAATACAACAATCGGGAGTATGCGGAATGCATGGGTGGCGCCGTGATGGAGATTATCAGCGGAGGTGGCCACGACCAAAAAACATGGGGAGAGAAACGGGGCACCTATCTTTTTCGCGAAGAGCCGCTCTCGCTCTGCCAAGACGATTTCTTCGACGAGAGGACGCGCGCGATGTGCTACACCTACATCACGCCGTTTTTATTTGAAGCGGCAGGAGGAAATCTCGGGCGGCCGCTGCCACAGGATTTTGAACGCGGATTCCGGTTTTGTGCAGAGCTTCCAGAGGGTTCTATCCGAGACATGTGCTTCGGGGGTTTTGGAAAAGAGTTTTTGGTGCTCGCGCAAGACAGAGACGTGCGGCGTATCGAGGACATGACGCAAGACCAAATGCTCACCGTACATTCGTGGTGTGAATTGGCACACGACGAGGTGGGAACAAACGAGTGTATACTCTCTGCAATGCAATCGGCATATTGGGGAGGGGAAAATAAGCCCGACGCGGCCATCCTCCTTTGCTCAGTCGCAAACGAAGAGTATCGCGAACGCTGTTTCGAGTCTCTTGCCGAGGAAGTAGGGACCTACGTGGAAGATGTAGAGTACAGAAAGAATTTTTGTTCGATTATCGCTCCAGAATATCAGGATACATGTGAAGGAACGTTGCTATGAATACGACCGGGATGCGCCGCGCTGCGCCCTTAGTATTCGTTGCACTCGCGGTAGCGGTGCTTTTTATGCTCTTCCCCGAGCGCGAAGACGCTCTCGACTGGACAGGGCGTGAAGAGATCACAATCCTCCTAACCGAGCATGGATTCGAACCAGAGAGTGTATTTATTACAAGGGGAACAAACGTGGTGTTTGTCTCAGAGCGCGGCAACGAGTTCTGGCCCGCGTCGGACCTTCATCCCTTTCACACTATCTATTCTGCGTTTGATGCAAAGAGGCCACTTTCACCTGATGAATCGTGGAGCTTTGTTTTTGAGAAGGACGGTCACTGGAGCTTCCACGACCACATTGATGCGCTTGCCACAGGGGCGATCATTGTCATCCCTCCGGGAGCTGTTGCAGATGAGCGGTATGATGTCATTCCCGAATGCGACCAAGAGAGTCTCGACGGTCGAAGGGCGTGCTGGAAGTTGCGCATCAAGTACACACTCGAAAAAAAGGACCTCGCCGCCGCTTTCGATGAGATCCAACGTGTCTATGAAGATCAGGCGGATTTCAGAGAAGACTGCCATCTATATGCACACGACCTCGGTATCGTCGCCTACCAGCGCTATGGTGACGACATCCCCTTTACGCCGAAAATAGCGACCTGCGGGCAGGGTTTCTACCACGGGTATATGGAAGCGTTTCTCTCATGGCACGAAGGAGATGTGGTCGCGGCGAGTGAGTTTTGTGAGCACGCACGAGAGCGCCTCGGCACAGTATTCCCGCTCTCAGGACCCCAGTGTCACCACGGGATCGGCCACGGGCAGATGGAGTATCTTCTCGCCACTCGTCTTGATCTCCTTCGAGACTTACCGCAACTCGTAGGAATCGGTATCACCGACTGCGGAAAATTACCGGATGATGATGCGCAATTCCGGTGTGCTTCGGGTATTTATGCGGTGATGAAAGATTGGGTCAACATTCAGGATTTGTTCCATGTGTATCCCGAATTCTTCTCGCTCGCCGATCCGTATGCCCTTTGCAGATACGTATCGGAAGATTGGGCCAAACGCGCTTGCGCGTGGGAACTCTCGAAGGAAGTGTACCTCCTCGCCGAGAAGGATCCCGACATCGCGTTTCCCGCGGAAATATCGGCGGGTCAAGCGTGGGAGCCGAAGTATCTTGACCTTATGATCAGGAGCACAGCGTTCCTTATAGGGGAGGTGGGAATCACGCTCTCTGACGAAGAGCTTGCCGCCTCATGTCGATCTATACGAGAGCAACAATTCAAAATATGGTGTATCCAGGGGATCGAACAAGGACTCCTCTTCAACGGGCATCCGGGCGGAAACGAAGTAGAGCGTTCGGTGCGATTCTGCCGATCCGACGTGCTTTCGGACGCGGAGCGAGAAGGGTGCGAAGAGGTGCTCGTGTCGTACATGCAAGGAGCGTATGGTACGACGGGACAGAAGAGCGCGTGCGAAGCCCTTCGGGCTCTTGACCTCAGCTCCGCTGGTTGCGAAACATAAGTATGACAAACAAAATACTCGTAGGAGGGGTTGCTAGCATTGTTTTCGTGACAGCATTGCTATTGCTCGGAGCAAAATCGGAGGAACAAACTACTCCGACGAGAGCAGATACGGGCTCGGATGGGTATTGGGAAGAGAGCATTAAGGTCTTGGGAGGAGATCGGGCGTACGAAGAATTTGCGCACGCTGTATCGGATTTTAATCAAGGGCGCCAACATGCGCATGCGCACACTTTTGGCGCCGCACTGTATGAAGTAGAGGGCCTTGAAGGCTTGCCCGTCTGCGACGGCCGTTTCTCTTATGGCTGTTTCCATGAGTTTTTAGGGCATGCGATTGCCGAGCATGGGATCGACTCGGTGAGCCTATTGAACGACGGATGTATTCAAGCACTCGTAGAAAGTCCGCTCTCATGCCAGCACGGCATTGGGCATGGGGTCATGGCGTTCTTTGGGTATAGTGAAGGAGATCTGCTGCATGCGCTCGATGTGTGTCTCAATCTTCCGTACAATGATCCGATCGGTGGGTGCTACGGAGGTGTCTTTATGGAGTACAACTTGCACACAATGCTCGGTTTTGATGCGAATCTACGCGAATTTCAGGACAACATCGGTGAACCTTGCGACAGTCTTTCAAGTCCGTACAAGGCCCCGTGTGTCTATTGGCAGCCGCAATGGTGGCATCAAGCGATTTTTTCCGGAGAGAGCACGGCGGAATCATATTCGCAAATGGGAGAATATTGTCGTGAGGTCGGAGATACGAGCTATCTTATACGCTCCTGCATGGAAGGTCTTGGAACCATAACCGCATACGCGTCGAGATACGACCCCGACACGATAATGGAATTGTGTGACGCGGCGGCCTCCAATATTTCAGAGCGTCTCTACTGCACATCGCTCGCCGCCAATAGTATGGGGATCGAGGTCGACAAACTATCTGCAGAGCGCGCGTGCGCTTCGTTCTCGGGAGATCACAAGGAGTACTGTCTCGCGTATGCTCGCAATGAGGCCAATATATTGAACGTACGAGCTGAACCATGAGGTATAGTCATCATCTCAGTATCTTTCTCGGTGCCTTTGTCATTCTCATGCTTGTCGGTTTTCTGTTGTCTGATCAAACATCGGATCGAGAAACGGAGGCGCAACGATTAATTGATATGTGCTCTGTGTCTGAAAATCGGTCGCGCTGCTACGAAGTAGAGGTTGCAGCACTATATCCGGAGCGGAGCGTGTATAAAGTGTTCGACATCATACGCACCATACGTGATCTCGATCCGCAGTATCAGTTTTGTCATGTTCTGTCGCACGCGCTCGGGGAGCGGGTTGTCGCAGAAGATCCGGCAAGATGGGTAGAGGCGATACCGTTAAATCCTGCCGACGGTCTGTGTTCGAACGGCTTCATTCACGGGGTTATTGGTGGCCGGTTTCGTGCAGAAGTACTCGATGATGCGATGCTCGAAAAATTCATCCCAGATTTCTCACGCGCTTGCGAACCACGTGAAAATTGGAGCCCCAGCCCGCTTGATCAGGCTATTTGCTACCACGGGATGGGCCACTTGTTTGTGTTTATCACGGACGCGGATATCGCGAAGGGACTCTCTTTGTGCGAGAGAACTGCCAAAGGAAAGAACCCACGGCAGGATTTTCGCCGTGTATGTAGAGAGGGTGTCTTTATGCAAATTTATCAGCCGCTCGAACCGGATGACTTCTTGCTAATTGAGCGCATGGAGGTGAAGCCGACGAAAGAAACGGTACGCGAGTATTGCGCCACCTTTACACAGGACGAGTACGTGGGTGCATGTTTGCGGGAGAGTTGGCCGCTCTTTCGCGAGGGAGTCGAGGATGGATATGGCATAGGGGAATTCTGTGAAGGACAGCCCAATGCACGGGAAGAGACAGCGTGCTACGAGTCTGCTTTTTCGATTCTCGGCCGCATGTCCCTTGGCGACAGTGAGCACATAGTAGAAGCTTGCGGAAGTGTTCCGGAGGAGCGACAGCCTATGTGCTACGAGTACGGAGCGCAAACAACACTCGAAGAAGACAGGGCCTCAGGAGCAAAAGCGGTTGCGTTGTGCGAGCAGATACCATCGCAATATCAAGAAAGCTGCCTTCTCTCGCTCGCACGTAAAGTGGTGTTTAATTTCGGCTCCTCACAGAGCGCCCGAGAATTCTGTGATTTGTTACCGGAAAAGCCACGTACCGTGTGTGTTTCCACAGTCCGCTAGCGGAGGGAGACTACGAGAAAAAATATTAGAAAAAGCCGCCACAACCGACAAAATAGATAGTGTCTGATTCGTCCGCGCCTGAGACTGAGGGGAGTACGTCATTTTTTGCGCACTGGTCGCCTTGGGCGAGGGTGTTTCCATTGGCTCCGCTGAGAGGTGAGATTTCTCGCATGAAGACCGCAATGCCAACGAGCGCAACAGTGACTACTTCGAAGTGCACTACGAGGAGGAGTTGGACGAAGGCTGCGCTCTGCCACGCGTGACGCTCAAGCTATTTCCTCTCCAAGACGGTCTGCGCGCGGAAGAGATCGCACAAAGAATTGCGCGACTACTCAAGGTTTTTCATGGGTATACATACGAGAATGGGGTAGAAGAAGGTTTGTATTTACCCTTGAAGATCAAGTTCCTCGATAATGTGCCGCAAGGGCGCCCCGGGAAACCAAAAAGCCCAATAGCAGTTCGGCACGTCGCCGGCTCTCACGAAAAGAGTCAGCGCGTTGCGATTGCACGCTCCGTATGAGCGGAGGGATGATTCGCGCCCGCGTCGCGTGGGAGAGATTTTGGCGACGGTACGAGCGAATGTTCGCAGTTGATGAAATAGAGAGGTCGCGCACACTACAGCTTGCTGGCGGCGTACTCCTCCTGGGCTGGCTACTTGAGTTTCAAAACTGGTCGCGTTTCCCCGATCTTTCGGTCAACGCAGTGCGCGATGGACTCCATTTGTGTTGGCCGTGGTTCCAGGGTTGTGGGGATTGGTACTTTCTCACGATGGGCTCTCTCGGGTACTCACAGCAGGTCTTTTATGCGGGACTTCTCGGACTCATCGTACTTGGAGGCGTCGCACTCGTGTATCGGCGTTTCTCGTATGCGCACGCGATTTTCCTTACACTATTCACGTGGGAGGTGATAGGCATCGTCCTTTCGTACCGGATGGCCGTGAATTACTGGTACATTCACATTCTCTTCGGCGCAATGTTTCTTTTCGCGCGTGGGAAGCTCGCGTTTCTCCGTATTATCGCCGTCGTTTTCTATTTCTTTGCAGGCATTATCAAACTCGACAGCTCGTGGCTTTCTGGAAAATACTTTTCTGCGCTTTCGGATGGTCTCTACCTCTTTCCTGACGCGTTCATACCCGTCGCGACCAACGCGGTTGTCCTCATGGAACTCGCACTCGTGTGGCTTCTCTTATCTTCTCGGCGCGAATACCGGCTCTCGGTCTTGGCGATCCTCTTTGTTTTTCACGTTTACTCTGCGATTTACGTTGGGTTTACATACCCCACGATTGTCCTCCCGATGGTCTTGGTGTTGTTCTTGTCTCGGGAGGAGACTCCGTTTCGTCCCAATGTGATAGGGAAGAGCGTAGTAGGTACATTCATTGTTGTGGCTTTTGCCGCTTCACACCTGGTGCCTTTCCTCATTGAGGGGGATGTACGTATCACCTTGGAAGGGAACAAGTACGGCAATTACATGTTCCGCGCAAATTACCAGTGCGAATCAAAGGCGAACTTTGTATATTCCGATGGCCGTATTGAGGAAAGGGATTCGACGTCTTTCTTCGCGAATTATCGTTGCGAACCGTACGGCCACTTTTTCTACTTCAAGCAGATGTGTATCTCTGACGATACTATCGAGCGTATCGGGTGGACGTTCGACACGTCCGTCGACGGAAGTCCGCTTCAACGCATCGTCGATGTGGAGGACGCCTGCTCTCTCGAATACAAAGCATTTTCGCACAATGAGTGGATTCGCTTACCGGGAAAAGACGAAGTGGAGGTCGTGGGAATACCCGCTAAAAACAGATACCTCCCCTCGGACCCTACGTGGCAGAATTTTCGTTAAGGTGCCTCGTCTGCTTCAACAATGACTATTGGTGTGTAGAACGTCAGATCTTCTCGCGTTTCGAGTGCACTGAAGATCACAGAGTGCATCACAATACTCCCAGGAGTTGTTCGGTGATGCGAACGATATCCGACAAGAACGCCGTTCTCTATGCGCGGCACGCGCTCGATCACGTACGTTTTCGCGTCGATGAATATGCGTACGCTCTCATACTCGCGGTTTTGTACCCCAATCCGTTCCCCTTCAAACCATTTGTATTCCGAGTCGATGGCGGTGACACGTATGGGAAACGATGCTTCCTTGAGAAGAGTATCGGCGTTGGGGGTGAGGTCATCATAGTACCGTGCGTACATGAAGACCGTGAAGAATACTGAAAGGCCACTCACGATTCCGAGTGCGACGATGATGCCAAAAGCCCCTGCAGTTGATTTCATAAGTGTTCTGCCGTGACTACAGATATGTTTTGAGCGTGGAGCTCGAGCGTATCGGAAAGTTCGACGACTACAATGACAAGTTCGTTTAAAGCACTCCGCTCAGAGCTCTGTGATCGCCCCTCTGAAACGAACACACCACCCCGTATTTTCTGCACTACAGAGGTCCATTCTGTGGTATCGCTATAGGTAATACGAACGAGTGGATACGGAAACGAAACGTCTGAAGGGCCAGTATCAACTACAAGCACGTTGCGCTCGAGATCGTGTTCGCGCGCGATTCCCTCGATGAACAATGTGCGCGGCTCTCGATACTCGGAGTATAGCGGTGGCGTAAATGCGTGAGCGATCGTCACGGTTAGGACGAAACTTCCCAATCCAGCCAGCACAAAGCGCATACGCTGATAGTATATATGCTATCCATGCCCTTTTCCGCATTTCTGGAAGGCTTCAAAGTGCGCATACCCGCGTTCGGTATGGAGTATCTTTTTATGACACTGTTCTTTGCGTCGATCACAATGACGCCAGAATTGCTCGGTACTATCAATAATGCAACAAAGAACATCATCGCACTCGCGGGGGTAGGGGTCATGCTCGCTTGCACCGGGCTCGTGCTTTTTGCGCGGAGGCACGTGGAAGGAGTGGACGTTCAGATCCATCCGGCGCTCGGAATGGGGTTTTTATCGCTCCTCTTTCTCGGAATCATGCAGGGTGTTCACGGAGTTACTCAGATGGGTTTCTCGGGAGTCGCGTTTGAACCGGGAACTCTTCTTTCTTTCGTCGCACTTTTCTGCGCAGCATTTGCCTCCTATTCGCTCGCCGTAGTCCTTGGACACACCTTTGTGCGTGCAACTCTATATGCGCTGGTGACGGTACTTATTTTCGTGCTAGGCACGTTTGGCATGAGTTTTCCGCCCGAAGTGGAGTCTCAAGAACGGGCTGAATACCATGCTTCGCTCCCAGGTTCGCTACACGTAGCTTTTTTTGCGTACAGAGATTCGCTCGGAACAATGCTCGCGGGGAGCGGATTACACACGTACGCGGAGGCATGGGCGCACCACAGACCGGTAACTGTAAATACGACATCTTTGTGGAATGAGGATTTCGAGAGAGCGTACGGCCTCATTCCGACACTCGCGGTTACAGGAGGATCGGTACTCATGGTGTTCTATATGCTGGCGCTTGCGGGTGTAGTGAAGCGCTCACTCGACGCCAAGCGTTATTCGCTTCCGCGCGTGGTACTCATTCTCGGGAGCGCGAGCTTGGCGATACTTCTCTCCTTTGTCGCGTATACGCCGCATCTTGGGATCTTTGTTGTGCTCGGTGTAATGCTCGGTCTCATGCTTTCTTTCTCCAATCGTGTCCGGTTTCGTAAACCGATCTTTGCAAGATGGGCACTCACATTTTTTGCGATTTTCTGTATTTCTCTCGGACTGATCCTCGGTACCATTGCACTCGTGCGTACCCTCTCGCTCTCCGCGTACTCGCAGGCAATTGCTCTTAAGGAATCGGACGCGGGAATTGTGACCGTACTCAATGTGCTGGAGCAAAGCATACGATATGAACATACGTTAGTCGCGACTCGGGAAGCGAGCGCGCTACACTATCAGGAAGCTCAAGCACTACTACAGAAAGAGGTAGTCACCGATAGCGATCGTAGAGAGGCGGAGACGCACCTGCATGCAGCAAACACATATGAAAGCACCGTCTTTGCTCTCGGAGATGTCACGTACAGAGCGCATATCCGGGCGGGGAATATAGTTGTGTTACTCGGAATTGTGCGAGGGAATCGAGAGGAGATCGAGTTGGGAATTGAAAGATATCGATCTGCGCAAACAGTGGCTCCCAACCATCCGCTCGCCTTTTTCTTGGAAGCACAAGCGCTCGTCGTGTTGGGCAACACGGACGGTGCGCGCATCGCTTTGCGAAAAACGCTCCACCTCAAGCCCGATTATCCAAACGCACAAGAATTAATAGAGCGCTTGAATGCTCAAAGTGTCCCATGATACGCTGTGTAATATGGGTCGTGTTCAAGACGCATCAATTCTTGTTTTTCTGTGCATCATCCTCGCAGTCCCACTCTCATTTGCATCGGCGCACGGACTTGGCGCCTCACTCGAGCGTGAAGTGGAGGGATACTATGTCGATGTTGGCTATGATCCCGATCCGCTACGCGCGAGTCGCTCGGTGCGTTTCGATTTCGAACTCTACGATGTGCCAGCTACGACTGATCCCGCGAGTACGGAGTCGATAGATTACACGAGCGTATGGGTGCGGCTCGAACAGGAGGGGCGGACAATTCTCGCAACTGGCGTTGCAAAGGCTCTTTGGGGGCCAACGACACTTCTCATGGATTTGCCGGAGACAGCAGGACCCCTGACGATCGATGTACGCTTTGAGCGAGGAGAGGATGTGCTCGTGGGAACCTCATTTACGCTCAATGTCGAGCAGTCGCCTGAGCAGGCAGGTATTTCAAATAGTCCCGTTTTTCCAGGCATTGGTGGCCTTGTAGTGGGGGCGCTCTTGACGTTCCTCTTATTCCGGAGGCGTGGATAAGAGTCTTCTGCGCACTCTCGCCTTGATATACTAAAGGAGCCGAAATGTATGGCGTTTTTGCGCTTTCTTCAGTATCACAATGCGGTCCCAATCGCTTTCTCCATCATGCTATTAGGGGCAGGGGGTTTGTACGCCGCAACGAACCCCGAGGCGATTCTTTCAGCCGAACAAACAGTCATTTCGGTTGACAATACGTACGTCGCAAATAAAGACTTTTCCTCATACACACCATCAGTGAGAATAACGGACGTGACGGAAGACGACGACTACTACTACGTCGAGTACGACTTTTCAACGATCGATCTTCTGGACTACACATGGCAAGACCTTGTAAAGAATGGTCAGGTCATGCGTGTCTCGAAAGCAGACCTTGGGCCGTATAGAGACTTGGGGCTTTACGTTACGCGCCAGCTCAAACAGCTCGTCGATCGCGAGCTCGCACGCCTGAAAGAGACGCAAGATATAGAAAAGGAGAACATTCGCCACAAGGTCGTCGCGACCGCATACAGCGGACTCGTTGGTGCATTTTTGGACGACACAACAGAAGAGATTGCTGGATACGAGCCGGTGGTCGAGCCACCCGCGCCAGCACCTCAGCCGATCGCGCAAGCGCTGCAAGAAGATCAGGTTGAAGAAATCCCGGCGGAAGAGACGCCTCCCGCATTGGAAGAGGAAGCACCGTCGGAATCTTCAGAAGAAGAAACACCGTCATCGCCAGCTGCTTCATCGACACCGCCAGAGGCCACGTCAACACCGTCCGGAGGCGGGGGCACATCCGGCCAAGGTACCTCAACACCTCCGACGGGCGACGTGACTCCGCCCACGCTTCAAGTTTTGGGTCAGAATCCCGCGCGTGTTCCGATGGGAGACGCGTACACGGATCTCGGCGCGGCCGCGACCGACAACTCAAACGAGGATCTCGATATCGTTGTCTACGTGAATGGCACGGAAGTTTCGAGCATTTCAATCGACACGAGTACCACAGGTGAGTGGGTCGTGCGCTACGAAGCGACCGACAGCGCGGGCAACACTGGTTCGGCAGAGCGCACCGTCAAAGTGTATGATCCTGCTCTCGAGCAACCGACTTCAGGCGGAGAAGAAACGTCGACATCGACGCCGCCGCAAGAAGAAGCGACTACAGAGGAAACGCCACCACCACCACCTGCGGAAGAAACTCCTGCAGAAGCGGGAGCTCCCGAAGAGCCAGTTTCGGAAGAGTCGCCACCCGCAGACTCTCCTCCGGCCGAAGATTCGCCTCCGGAAGAGTCGCCGCCTGCTGAACCGCCTCCGCCGGTCGAAGATCCTCCGACTGATACCCCTCCTGCCGAATAATCTGCGTAGAAGCCCCATAATAGGCGGCGGTGGACATGTTCACACGCCTCTCGTGCGGAGAGTGCGCATCAAAGCATTGGTTTCTGACTTCTCGCCTGCCTGCCGATAGACAAGGCTCGGCAATACAAAATCACATTTTTGTATTGCACTCGGCAACGCTCGCCAGTAGAATAGGCCAATGACGCGTGTCGCTATCAATGGTTTCGGAAGAATTGGCAGAGCGTTTTTGCGCTCGGTCAAGGCGCGTGCGGGCGGCGAGCTCGAAGTAGTGGCGATCAACGACCTCGGCGAGCCGGCAAACCTCGCGTATCTCCTCACGTACGACACTGTGTATGGTCGTGCGAAATTTGCCGTAGGCCACAAAGAGCGTGCGCTTGTAGTTGACGGCACCGATATCCCACTCTCACAGGAGAAAGACCCCGCCAATCTTCCCTGGAAGGAGCGGGAGGTAGACATCGTTATCGAGTGCACGGGGCATTTTACCGACGCAGAAAAAGCGCGCGCGCATATCAACGCAGGAGCGAAGCGGGTCGTCATCACGGCACCCGGGAAAAACGGCGCAGAGACAATCCTTATCGGTGCGAATGAGAGCGCGTTTGAAGGGGCAGGAGAAATTACCTCAAATGCATCGTGTACGACCAACGCAATCTCGCCCTTGATAGGAATCCTCGATGAAGCCATTGGCGTGGAGCGAGCAATTCTCAATACCACACACGCATACACGCAGAGCCAGAGCCTCGTCGACGGAGGTCGGACGAAAGACGTGCGCGAAAGCAGAGCAGCCGCGCAGAACATGATCCCGACCTCGACAGGTGCCGCAAAAGCGACAGCGCTCGCATACCCACAATTGAAGGATAAGTTTGATGGAATCTCCGTGCGCGTGCCCGTTGCCGCAGGGTCGTTGGCCGACGTTACCTTTGTCGCGAAGCGCTCCACGAGCGTAGAAGAAGTAAACGATGTTCTTAAAAAGGCTTCTCTGAGCGCACAGTGGAAGAGGGTCTTCGCCGTCACCGAAGAGCCGATTGTCTCTTCCGACATCCTGGGACTTCCCTACGGCTCGATTGCAGATCTCGCAATGACGCGCGTTGTTGATGGCACTCTGGTGAAGGTCCTCGCATGGTACGACAACGAAATGGGGTATACGCACACACTCGTCGAACACGTACTTGAGGTCGCTAAACGCCTCTAACGCTCATGAATCCCGTTAGAAATCGCGGACGCACAGATGATACAATTCTTAAACGAGTCAGGATTATTGGTTTTAATAAAATAGGAAACGACAACTCAAACTTGTCCGCGTCCTATTTCTAACGGGATGAAGATTTACTTTGCGTCGGATCACGGGGGCTTTGAAATAAAAAACCAACTGCTCGCATTCGTTCGTGATGAGCTCGGACACGACGTAGAAGATTGCGGCGCGTTTGAATACGTTGAGACCGACGACTATCCCGAAATCATTGCGAATGCGGCTCGCAAGCTTGCTCGCGATGCGCTCGAGGGGAACGACAGCCGTGCAATAGTCGCCGGTGGCTCCGGTCAAGGAGAAGCAATAGTGGCGAATCGCTTCAAAGGCGTGCGTTGTGCCGTCTATTATGGCAAAGCACTACGCGAGCAGAAGGACATGAGCGGGAAGAAGCTCGACATGCTTGCTTCTTCGCGAGAGCACAACAACGCGAACGCATTAAGTCTCGGGCTGCGCTTTCTTTCTCTCGAAGAAGCCAAGGAAGCTGCCGCTGCATGGCTCGCACTTCCGCATTCGGGTGAAGAACGCCACGCGCGTCGTATCAAACAGATCGATGAAGTCAACTAAGATAGAGATCAATCCGACGATCGTGCCCACGGCACTTTCCGATATCGAAACGGAAAGCGCGCACTTTGCGAGCTTCGCATCGTACTTTCAGATCGATGTCGCCGACGGGAAATTTGCTCCCAACACAACGTGGCTTCCTCAAGAAGGCGATTGTCTCCCGGGACAATATTCGTACGAGGTCCACATGATGGTCGAAGACCCCGCTTCGGTTGGGACGCTCTTCGCACACGCGGGAGCCAAGCGGCTCATCGTGCATGTGGAAACACTGAAAGATGTTGAGAGCACGAAACAGCTTTTCGGCGCGTGGCGGGACGCAGGCGTGGAGTCTATTGGTGTCGCAATGCTTTTGCATACCTCATTCGAAGATGTCGAGCCGTATCTATCATTCTCTGATTTTGTGCTCATGATGACCATCGCGCGCATTGGCGTCCAAGGCATCCCTTTTGAAGAACGCTCAATTGAGCGCGTTGCGGAATTCGCACGCCTCTATCCTGATGTCTTGATCGCGGTAGATGGTGGTGTCTCCGAAAAGAATATTGCCGATCTCGTGCGTGCAGGGGCCACGCGATTTGGTGTGGGGAGCGCGATTGCGCGTGCACCCTGCCCCTCGGCGAGTTTCCAGAATCTCACATCGATTACTCAGGACGCTCTCGGCTCATAGGGTATACCTGTGTGAGATAGCACACCAAATCTTGTGGAGAAATCGAACAAAGTGACGCTATCTCATGGGGTATACTGAGATGCATGCAAGCGGTGCAGATTCGCAACGGTTTTTTTCTTGTCTTTAATCGCGGCGACAACCTCATGCCGGCTCTGATCGCCTTTTGCGAACAAAACGATGTGCATTGGGGGCAGTTCACGGCAATCGGCGCTCTCGAAGATGTAGAGATCGGCTACTATGATCTTCAGACGCGAGAGTACTTTTTCAAATTTGAACAGGGACCGTTTGAAGTGGCGAGTATGAACGGCAACATTTCCGAAATGGCAGGCGAAAAGCCCGTGGTGCATGCACATACGGTGCTTTCGCGTCCGGACCAGACGCTTGAATGTATCGGCGGACACCTCCGAAGCGCGCGAGTGGCGTTTACGCTCGAAATGTGTCTCTGGCATGTGTCGCAACCGCTTATCCGCCAGAGGGACGAGGAGACTGGCTTGAACCTTATTCATATCGAAGTGTAGTTAGTATGGCTATTGGCGACGAAAATGTGCGGCATCTTGAACAAAAGGCTTTCGAGATCCGAAAGACGGTGATCGAAATGCTCGCTGAAGCAAAATCGGGACACACCGCGGGTCCGCTCGGCATGGCCGACATCTTCGCGGCGCTCTACTTCCACGTACTCAAACACAACCCAAAAGATCCGATGTGGGAAGATCGCGACAGACTCTTCCTCTCGAATGGTCACATCACGCCTGTGCGTTACGCGGCAATGGCTCATGCGGGGTATTTTCCAATAGAGGAGTGTATGACACTCCGAAAATTTGGCTCGCGTTTGCAGGGGCACCCAGAGCGCGAAAAACTTCCCGGCGTCGAGACGACTTCAGGGCCGCTCGGAAGTGGGTTATCGCAAGCGGCGGGGTATGCGTACGTCGCTCGAATGGACACAAAGAATTTTCGCGTGTATTGCCTTACATCCGACGGAGAACAGCAAGAAGGTAATACGTGGGAGGGCGCTATGTTTGCGGGCAAGTACCGTCTTGCCAATCTCGTGCAAGTGATGGACCGTAACAACATCCAGATAGAAGGCACGACCGAAGATGTCATGTCGCTTGAACCCATGGCCGAGAAGTACCGAGCGTTCAATTGGCATGTAATCGAAATAGACGGACACAACGTCCGACAGTTTGCCGACGCCTGTGACGAGGCTGCCGCCATTCAGGAAAAGCCGACACTCATTCTCGCCAACACCATTCCCGGCAAGGGCATTAAAGAAATGGAGAACGATTACACGTGGCACGGTAAGCCGCCGAGCAAAGAGGAAGCAAAGAAATTTCTTGCCGAGCTCGAGGCGAATGCCACCGCTCATTCATAAAGCTATGCTCAACCCCGAAATGAAATTGCGTGAGGATATCTGGGAGGGCGTAGAAATCGCTCCGACGCGACAGGGTTTTGGCGAAGGGCTGGTAGAAGCGGGGGAAGCGGACGACCGCATCGTGGCGCTCTCGGCCGATCTCACCGAATCCACCAAAATGGATCTTTTCGAGAAGAAATTCCCCGAGCGCTTCATACAAGTGGGGGTTGCCGAGCAGAATCTCGTAACGGTCGCGAGCGGCATGGCCAATTACGGCAAGATTCCCTTCGTTACCTCATACGCCGCTTTCAGTCCTGGCCGTAACTGGGAGCAAATACGGACGACCATCGCACTCAACAACGTGAAGGTTGTAATCGTTGGCTCGCATGCCGGGCTTCTTACCGGTCCCGATGGAGCAACGCATCAAATGCTCGAAGATGTGGCACTCATGCGCGCGATGCCGAACATGATCGTGCTCTCTCCGTGCGACGCGGAAGAGGCACGCAAGGCGACGCTTGCCGCAGCGAAGACCGAGACACCTGTCTACATTCGTGTCGAGCGCGAGAAAATGCCGCGCATGACGACAAAAGAGACACCGTTTGTGCTAGGGCGTGCGAATCTCATGTGGGACTCAGAAGATCCGAGCGTTGCGATCTTCGCCACCGGCTCACTCATCCACAATGCACTTAAGGCGGCGCGTGAACTTGCAGAGAGTGGCATTGAGGTAACGGTGACCAACATTCATACGATAAAGCCAATCGACGAAGAGGGAATCGTGCGCGAAGCGAAGCGCGCAGGAGCGGCTGTCTCTGTAGAGGAGCATCAGATTAACGGCGGGCTCGGAGGAGCTGTTGCAGAAGTGCTCGCGCGCGAGTGTCCAACACCGATGGAGTTCGTTGCCGTGCGCGACAAATTTGGCCAATCAGGCACTGCGGCAGAGCTTATCGAATACTACGGATTGGGAGTGAAGAGCATCAAAGAGGCCGTTAGGAAAGCTCTTGAGCGAAAGGCCTAGAGAGGGGTCGCCTTGAATTCCGCGGGACCTTTCGAGAGCCACTCATCAATTTGAATGTCAGTGAGGAGACCTTTTTGCGCACCGACCTCTTGCACGACTGAGGCGGAGTTGATGTGACCGCGCTGAAGTGCTTCCTGTGCGGGAAGTCCTTTGATGATGTAGGCGACAGTTGTCGAGGATGTTGAGTCCCCCGCTCCAGTCCTGTCTTTCGGCGGTGCAGGATCCGGATACATGGGTACCGACCATGCTCCCTCCGGTGTCTCGATGGAAGCACCATTTCTGCCGTCGGTAATGACGGCGATGGAGGGTCCGAGCGTGCGAATACCACTCAAGAGCTCCTTTACGTCTCGGCTGTCATTTTTAAGAATTTGCTGTGCCTCCTCCTTGTTGCAGAAAAAGATTTCTGACGCCTTATAAATATCGCCAAGTGTATCGGCCCCGAGTTTTATCTGAAACGTTCCTGGTTGGAAGGCGAGCTTCACGCCATTGTCGACACAGTATTTCGCTATTGCGTGTTGGTAGGGAATTGAGTTCTCGCCGAGCGAGGTGAGGTAGATCCACGCAGGCGGTTCGGAAAACACGGGCAGTTCATACGGATACTCCTCGTGCTTCACGAGAATGGTGCGCTCAGCTTCGTATTGGAGAACGTAGTGGTAGTTGGTCAGAAGGCCTTTGTGTACGCGCACGTGCTCTTGCGATACGCCCTCTTTTTTCAGGGCTTCGAGGTTGTCGTCGCCATTCCTGTCATCGCCGATGTCTGTTACCACTGTACTCGTGATGCCGAGTCGATGCACTGCGACCGCGGCGTTGGGGCCGTTGCCCACCGCGCGTACCTCGGTGACAGAATCGTACGGAATCTTCTGGCCAAACTTGACGCACAGCTCACAGTTTTCATTGTTGATATTGCAGTGCACCCTCGCATCTTTCAAGCTGATAAAAGCATCGGTCGTGATGTCGCCGAAGGCAACGAAATCGTACTTCATCCCGTTAGAAATAGGACGCGGACATGTTTGGTATGCCGCACCCTACTTTGCTAGCGTTTATAAGCTCGACCATCTCACACAATCGATACATCGTGCGTCCGCGATTTCTAACGGGATTCATAGAAAAAAGTGTACCATATTGCGCGACGGCGTATTTTGCGTATAATCCGCGCGTTATGTCTGCAATGGAACTGGAAGTACTAGCGCGGGGCGATATGGACTCCGCTGAGGTCCTGCGGGAGCGTGGTACGGTGCCGGCCGTTTTGTATGGCCCTAAGGAAAAGACGATGTCTGTGGCGATCAACGCGCGCAAGCTCGAACAGTTGTGGAAAGCGGCTGGAGAGACGAGCATCGTGACCTTGAAAGGGGTCGGCGAAGACAAAACCGCGCTCATCCACGACGCGCAGTTCCACCCTGTTACGGGGGTACTCCTCCACGTCGATTTTTATATCCCCGAGAAGGGTAAGAAGGTTGAGATTGAGGTGTCTCTCGAGTTTACGGGTGTGGCTCCTGCTGAGAAGTCTGGGCATATTCTCGTGAAGACCTTGCACGAACTAGAGATAAAGGTTGACCCACTCGAACTACCGCACAGCCTTACAGTCGACCTTTCAATACTTGAGAATGTGGGCGATCACATCGTTGCGCGCGACATAGCGCTCCCTCCTTCCGCAGAGCTCATCACAAACGCTGAAGAGATTGTGGCATCAGTGAAAGAATTCAAGGAAGAGGCAGAAGAAATCGCACCCGCACCTGAGACAGCGATCATCGGCGAGGAGAAGAAGGCCGAAGGCGCAGAGGGAGAATCTGCGGAGGCAAAGCCGGAGGCGAAGGAAGGGAAGTAGTCTGGCTGAGGAAAGAGGACGAGTCCTCGTTCCTGCCTACCGGCAGGCAGGCGTCCATCTGTTACACTAAACGACATTAGTGTATGCAGACACGAGCGCGTACGTACTTTTTTTGGTTGGCTGGCGGCGCCGCGGCCGCGGCGTTTCTATTTGTTTTTATTTTTCCATTTACGACAGATGCGCAAGAGACACCGGAAGAGCGGCGTGTGCGCCTCGAACAGCAGCTCGCCGAGATAGAAAAGGACATTGTAGAAAAACGCGGAGTGCTTTCCGAAAAGCAAAGAGAGCGCACCAGCCTCGAGCGCGATATCGCCATCCTCGATAGTCAAATTGCGGTCGCGCAACAGCAGATTAAGCATCGGGACATCACGATTGTGAAGCTTCGCGATGATATTGGCGAGAAACAATCTGCGATCGGGCAAGTGGACAACAAAGTAGTGAGAAGCGCGCAGTCGCTCGCACAACTCATTCGTCGTACGCGCGAGATTGACGACACCTCGCTCGCCGAGATCGTGCTCTCGGGAACGATCACCGACTTTTTCGAAGACATCGACATGTTTGAAGTGCTTCAAAGAGATCTCAGCGCTTCGTTCGATCAGATGGCACTCTTGCGTGCCGATCTCGCCGCTCGCAAATCTGCTCTCGAAGGAAAGCAGAGCGAAGAAGAGGACTTGCGTCGTATACAGGTTTTGGAAAAACAAGCAATCGAAAGGAAGGAAAGTGAAAAACAGGAGATTTTGCAGGTAACCAAAGGACAAGAGCAAGCGTACCAAACACTCATCGCCGAGCGTGAGCGCACTGCCGCGCAAATCCGCTCAGCGCTCTTCAATCTGCGCGACACCGGCGCCATCCCCTTTGGGGATGCATATGAATTTGCGAAACAAGCGTCGGCAAAAACGGGAGTGCGTCCTGCGCTCATTTTGGCAATTCTGAGGCAAGAGACCAATCTTGGGGAAAACGTAGGACAGTGCTTACTCACAAATAGTCCGAGCAAAGGTGATGGCAAGGGAAGAAATACGGGAACTCCCTTCAGCGGTGTCATGAAGCCTACGCGTGACGTCGATCCGTTTCTTGCGATTACTGCGGAGCTTGGAATCGATCCGTACTCGCAGGTCGTTTCGTGTCCGCCTTCATATGGGTATGGAGGAGCCATGGGGCCGGCGCAATTCATTCCCTCCACTTGGATCTTGTACAAGGACCGGCTCGCCACCATCACGGGCGACAGTCCACCCAATCCGTGGAGTCCGCGTACGGCGATATTTGCGACCGCACTTTTGATGGCGGACAACGGAGCTGACGGTGGCGGATATTCCACAGAGCGGCTTGCCGCCCTGCGTTACTTTGCAGGATGGGCGAATGCCACAAAACCAGCATACGCATTCTATGGAGACGACGTGATGGACTTTGCTACGCAGTACCAGAGTGACGTTGATATCTTGGAGGGGAGGTAATACTCGCGGGCATGAGCGCTTCGGGGTCGCGTATTCTTCTTCTGAAAAATCGCTCCCGCTCGGTGCCTGCGCACCTGCGCGAAGATCCCGAAGCGCTCATGCTCGGCTCGCTTGGGGCGGGGAGGGAAATCGTTGTCAAAACGGTGTTTTTAGTGTAGAAATGGTGGGATGAAAAAGGATATCCACCCGGCAGACTATAGGCAGGTTATTTTTGATGACTCGACCTCGGGGAAGCGTTTTCTTATTGCCTCGACCGTAAAGACAGAAAAGACCGACAAATGGGAGGATGGTAAAGAATATCCAGTCTACGAAGTGGAAATTTCGAGTGCCTCGCACCCCTTCTACACTGGTCAGGCAAAGGTAATCGACACCGCCGGCCGCGTCGACAAGTTCAAGAAGCGTATGGCAGCCGCCAAGCCGACTGCTTCGAAAGCAAAGAAATAACGACTCCTATATCGACGCCGCCACGCCTAAACTCTGGCGTGGCGGCGCCGTGCCTACCGGCAGGCAGGCTATACTTGTCTTATGGCAGAAAGCGAACGCATCAATCCACTCGAATACGCGAACGACCATCGTGTCTCATATTTAGTGCAAGAATGGAGTCGTCTTACGCAGGCAGAAGCCGATGCGCGCGAGCTCGTCGAAGTCGACCCTGCGATGAGAGAGCTTGCGGAAAAAGAGCTGAGCGAAATCAACGAACAAAAAGAGAATCTGATGAAGCAGATCGAGACGATTGTGGGAGGTGATGATGAGCGGGAATGGCCCAACGAGATCATTCTCGAGGTTCGAGCCGGTGTCGGGGGAGAAGAAGCCGCGCTTTTCGCCGAGGAGCTTGCGCAGATGTACCTTACGTATGCAGAAGTGCGAGGGTGGTCGTGCAAGGCGCTCCATGAGTCGCGCGGGGCGCTCGGAGGCTACAAAGAAGCCGAATTTGAAATACGGGGAGAGAATGTCTACCGAGAACTTCGATTTGAGACAGGTGTGCATCGTGTACAGAGAGTGCCTGCCACGGAAAAAGCCGGCCGCATTCACACGTCCACGGCCTCTGTCGCAATTCTACCCGTGTATAAACGCACTCAGGTGAAGATCAACCCGGCTGATCTCGAGATCGAGACCTCTCGCTCGGGTGGCGCTGGCGGACAAAATGTCAACAAGGTCGAGACCGCCGTACGGATCATCCACAAGCCCACTGGTGTCGATGTTCGGAGCCAGTCGGAGCGTACTCAGCTGAAAAATCGGGAGCAGGCTATGAAGCGTCTTGCCAACAAGCTTCAACAGCTGAAAGATGAAGAAGAGGACCGTGAACGTGCCGCAGATAGAAAATCGCAGGTCGGGACGGGAGATCGTTCGGAGAAGATTCGCACCTACAATTTCCCGCAGGATCGCGTAACGGACCACCGCATTAAAGAGTCGTGGTCAAACATACCAAAGATCATGGAGGGTGGCATAGGAGAAATCTTCGCAGCTCTTGCCAAGGAGGATGAGGGTGTTGCCTCGGAGGGCTGATTCTGCTAGTATCTTCCCCACTGTGAACAATATTATGGCAGACATCCGGACACTCCTCGATGCGGGCGCGCACTTCGCACTGCCGCGCGCACGCCGCCATCCGAGTGCCGCGAAATACCTCTTTGGTACCAAAGACCGCACCGACGTTTTCGACCTTGAGGAAACGGAGCGAAGACTCAAAAAAGCGAATGACTTTGCGCGTGCTTTGGCGGGCGGTGCCCTCCTCTTCGTGGGAGGCAAGCATGAGGTGGCCGAGATCGTGAAGGCAGCCGCTCTGCGCGCGGGATCCCCCTACGTTGCAGGCCGCTGGATAGGAGGCACGCTCACGAATTTCAAGAACATCCGCCGCCGCATCGATCGCCTGGAGCGCCTCATGAAAGAGCGCGAGCAAGGTGAGCTCGAAAAGTACACGAAGCGTGAACGCTTGCTCATCGATCGCGAGATCGAAGAGCTCCTCGCACGTTTCGGCGGACTCGTTACCCTGACAGATCTGCCCAAGGCGCTTTTCGTCGTTGATACGCGGCACGAAAACACTGCCGTGCGAGAAGCCAACCAGCTCGGCATTCCAGTGATTGGGCTCTCCAGCTCTGACTGTGACTTCGCGCTCATCCAACACCCGATCCCTGCGAACGACACATCGGTAAAAAGCGTTCGCTTGGTGTGCGACGAAATTTCAGAAGCATACGTGGAGGGGAAGAAACATCAGCAAAAAGAAGGCTCAAAAGAGCAACCTCAAAGCGAGACAGCGTAGGACAGTACTGTTTTGTTTTTTATACGGGAGCGTTAGAATACGTACACTATGGCAGTATCAGAAGATCTGAAGAGATTGCGCGACCTGACCGGCGTCTCGATTATGCAGTGCAAAAAGGCTCTTGAAGAGGCGGGTGGAGATATCGAAAAAGCGAAACTCATGTTGCGCAAGGCAAGTGCCGCGATAGCAACTAAAAAGGCAGACCGCACACTCGGAGCAGGAGTGGCGGCGGCGTACACACACGCGGGCGGCTCGGTCGTCGGGGCTGTCGTGCTTGGATGCGAGACCGACTTCGTCTCGAAGAATGAAGATTTCCAAAAACTTGCATATGACATCGCCATGCACGTCGCCGCGATGAATCCGAGCTTCCGCATCCGGGAAGACATCACCGAAGCAGACCTCACGACAATGCGCGAGGTTTTTGAAAAGGAAGTGCAGAATGTTCCTGAAGCGGCGCGTGGCAAGGCACTTGAAGGCAAGATAGACAGCGTTTTAAAGGAGAGAGTCCTTCTTGAACAACCTTTCGTCAAAGACTCGACAACAACAATCCGCGGTCTCCTCGATTCCGCAGTGCAAAAATTTGGAGAGAAAGTCGAGGTTGTGCGCTTCGAGCGCCTTTCGGTCAAGTAGTGCTTTGGCGAGGATCCGATTCGAGATATCGGATTGAAGGAAAAACGGAGTATACTTAGAACGCTATGACATTCGCTATCATCACGTTTGCGCTCTCTTTTCTCGGGATCATGGGACTTTTTGGTCTTAAGGACTGGGAAACGAGAAAAGGGCGGGTTGTCTTCCCTGAGTTTCGTACGCGAGCAGACGCGCTTGCACTTCGTGTGCGAGGTCTCCTGCTCGCGCTCGAAGTGGACCTTGAGAAGATACCTGTCGAATTCTTGCACATCATGCGTGTAATCATTCACACCATCGTCCTGTACACAGCTTCTTTTCTTCGCATTCTCGCACTCCAGGCACATCGGCTTGCGGATTTTGTCTCTCACAAACACACTTTTCGCCGTCGCGCCCCGCGCTCCGAATTTTTGAAGAAAGTGCTTGAGCATAAGAACGAGAACGGCGCTCCCCCAGACACCCTTGATACAAAATTCTAGAGAGGAGGCGCTCGCTAGCGCGTCCCTTGCGCGGTCGCTGTCTGCGCTTGCTTGGCACAAGCTGCCTCTCGGCTCGTCAGCCAGGCGTGCACCGCACAAGTAACACGCTAGACTCGCTTAAGGGCGGAGGAAACCGTATCGCCGTCGCGTCGTTAATGACTTTGCCTACGAAGCTCAATCTAGTAGTATTCTCTGGCAAGGCCGCCTTAGCTCAGTTGGTAGAGCAACGCTTTTGTAAAGCGAAGGTCCCCGGTTCGAGTCCGGGAGGCGGCTCACGAACGTAGTGAGTGAGTAGCGTCCCGGACTGGGAAGGGGTCGGGAAACGGGAGTTTCCCGTGGAGGAAGGAATGGGAAAACCGTGGGTTTCCCAGTCGTCCTGTGTGGCGGCTCACGAACAATAGTGAGATGCGTTATACTGCCGAAATGGAGCGAGGGCATATTCACCCCATTTCAAGCCTCATTCGCGAGGCGAACTCTATTTTTTACACGATGGGGTTCTCGCTCGCCGAAGGTCCTCTCATTGAAGACGAATGGCACAATTTTGACGCCCTGAACGTGCCGAAAGACCATCCCGCGCGCGACATGCAGGATACGTTTTTTTTAAAAGACGAGCCGGGACTGGTGATGCGCACGCATACAAGTAATGTTCAGATACGGTACATGAAGGAGCAGACGGGTAAGGGCACATCCCCACCGTACCGCATCATTTCCGCCGGCAAAGTCTTCAGAAACGAAGCGACCGACATGACGCACGAGGCAGAGTTCTACCAACTCGAGGGACTCGCAGTGGGGAGTGATATAACGCTCGCACACCTCAAAGGTACTATCGATCGTTTCTACACTGAGCTCTTCGGGGGAGCCGACGTTGAGGTGCGATTCCGTCCATCGTTCTTCCCCTTCGTTGAGCCTGGCGTCGAGGTGGATGCGCGTATTTCAGGAGAACACGTTCCGGAGAAGCTCAATGGCCGGTGGATCGAAATGATGGGAGCAGGAATGGTGCATCCCAACGTCCTCAAGAACTGTGGAGTGGACCCCGAGAAGTATCGCGGCTGGGCATTCGGCATGGGCCTCGATCGCCTCGCAATGCTTCGATGGGGCATCGAAGACGTCCGCCTCATGCACTCTGCCGACCTGCGCTTCATCAACCAATTTTAGCCCGTTAGAGATTATGAAGTACTGGTACACTTACGTATTGCGAAGTAAGAGAGATGGGATGTTTTATACAGGCTGTACGAACAATTTACGAAAACGCTTTGAACAGCACAATGCAGGAGATATGACTGCTACTCAAGAACGACGCCCGTTGGAACTACTATATTACGAAGCATCTCCGGATCAGTCTGATGCGTATGCGCGCGAAAAGTATCTCAAAAGCGGTATGGGTAAACGTTATATTAAAAATCGTTTAAAGCGTTTTCTATCTCTAACGGGCTGAATATGAAAGTTTCTCGCGAATGGTTGCAAACGTACTTTGAAAAGCCTCTGCCTGCTGTAGAAGAGCTCGCCACTGCCCTCACTTTTCACGCGTTCGAAATAGACGGTGTCGAACCCGCCTCCGCACGAGGCTCCGGCGTGGCGACGGACGAAATTCTGGACGTGAAAGTCACGCCCAATCGCGGGCACGATTGCCTTGGTGTTCGCGGCATTGCGAAAGAGCTCTCCGCAATTCTGAAATTGCCGATGAAAAGCGATCCGCTTCGGGGGGAAGTCTCACTAGAACCAAAAACGAATGCTGTGAAGGTTGATATCGCAGACGCCACGCTTTGTCCGCGCTTTACGGGAGCATGCATCAAGGGCATTAAGGTCGGCCCATCGCCAGAGTGGCTTGTGAGGCGGCTCGAAGCAGTGGGGCAAAAATCCATCAACAACGTCGTGGATGCGACCAACTATGTGATGTTTGGCCTTGGGCAACCCCTTCATGCTTTTGATCTTGGAAAATTGAAAAAGGAAAGAGAAACGTATGCGATGAATGTGCGTTTGGCGAAAAGCGGAGAGAAGCTCGTCGGACTCGACGAGGAGGAATACGAACTCGACCCCTCGATGCTCATCATCGAAGACGCGAGCATTGGGATTCCGGTGAGTATCGCGGGAATAAAAGGCGGCCAATCGACCGGCATAGATGAATCGACGAGCGCGATCTTTCTCGAAGCGGCAAATTGGGACGGTGTCACGATTCGCAAGACCTCTGTTGCGCTTAAGCTGCGCACGGATGCCTCTGAGCGTTTCCAACAAGTCATCTCTCCGGAGCTTGCAGCATACGGACTTCGCGCGGCTTCCGAGCTCATCGTCGAGCTCGCTGGCGGAGAAATTGTCGGTTTCGTTGATGAGTATCCGCGCCCCCAAGAGAAGCGCCAAGTACGTGTCTCGACAGATCGGGGAAACAGCGTCCTCGGCACGAAACTCTCAGACGCTGACGTTGCGGACGCCTTCACTCGTCTCGGACTGCCGTTCATTCAAAAGAAAAGTGAGTTTACTGTGGATGTGCCGTTCGAGCGCATTGATATCGAAATTCCGGAAGATCTTATAGAGGAGGTAGGCCGTATAACAGGCTACGAAAATGTTGCGGCTATGCCACTGCCGCCCTTCTCGAAAGACCCCGTTGTCAATCAGAGCTTCTACGCGGCGGAAAAGAAACGTGAGGAACTCGTCGCGCAGGGGTATTCGGAGGTGCTTACAAGCGTCTTTGCCGAGAAAGGAGAGCGGGCTGTTGCCAACAAAGTAGGTGGTGAAAAGCCGTATCTGCGCACTACGCTTACGGGTGGGCTCAAAGAAGCGTATGAACGCAACACACACAACAAAGACCTACTGGGTTTGAAGCAGGTTCGCTTATTCGAGATTGGCACCGTGTGGAAGGGGGGCGAAGAAAGCGTCATGCTCGGTACAGCTTCTTCCGATGGCATCGAAGAGCACCTGCTAAAGGTGGGCGACGTCGCTAAAGAGCGATATGACGATTTGCCGCTATCGAACACCGAGCGATATCATTCGTTTTCCAAGTATCCTTTTATTGTGCGTGATATTGCGCTCTGGGTTCCTTCTGAGACAAGACCAGAAGAAGTATTGGAAATCATCAGGAAAGAAGCAGGAGAGCTCTTGGTGCACAGTAATCCGTTCGATCAGTTTGAAAAGAACGGCAAGACTTCATACGCATTTCGACTCGTGTTTCAATCGTTCGAAAAAACGCTGACGGACGAAGAGGCGAACAGCATTATGGAGCGCGTCGCAGCGGCACTTGCGCAAAAAGGTTGGACGGTGCGGTGAGATATGCGGTTGTCTTTTTCTTTGCTCGCCATCGTACTCGCAAGTCTCGGCATTTTTCTTTTGATCTCACTGGAGCCTCGCGGGGACGTAACGATCGTTGACGCCCGAGAGCAGGATACGGTCTCTATCGTGTTGTCCGAAGAGGGCTTTATTCCGCGCTACGTACTCATACGCAAAGGGACGACCATCAATTTCACTACAACGCGTGAATATCAATTTTGGCCCGCCTCGAACGAGCATCCTGCGCACACGATGTACTCCGCTTTTGACCCACAGCAGCCACTTGAGTCAGAGGATTCATGGTCGTTTGTTTTCGATCGGGCGGGAGAGTGGTCGTTCCATGATCACGTTCGCTCGTACTACACTGGCATTATCTATGTTGAGGAATAAACAGTACTTCTTTTTTGCGGTCGTTCTAATAGTTGCGACGATCACGCTTGGCAGCATGTATACGCCGCAAGTGCTTGTTGAGATGCATATTTCTTCCTGCGCTGAGATGCAAGACAACCTCCAAGTCGAATGCGTTTTTGAGATGATTGAGGAGTATGTACGAAGGGGGGATATGGATGGTGCCATGCACGTCTTTAGCCGCGCGTACGAACGTTTGTATTTCTTTGCATCGACAGGCTGTCATCGATATGCCCATCGCGTGGGTGACGTTGCCTACTACGAGCATTACCTTGCAACGCGCGATCTCGAGACAATGGAGTTTCCACAAGAAACGACTGCGTGCGGCTACGGTTTCTTTCATGGGTTCCTCGAACACTTGGTCCAAGATCGACCGTCCCCGCCATTTGTGACAGAGGTATGCGAACACTTGCACGAGCGCCTCGGAGACACGATGGGCGACGTTCGCCTCATCTGCTATCACGGCAGTGGCCACGGCTTTACGCTTGCGCAAGCAGAGGAGATATCGCTGCAAGAGTGGGGAGTTATGCGTCGCTTTGTCGACACCCCTGTCTTGCAGTGTGAATCACTCGACCAGGCAACTGAATCGGAAGTAGAAGAGTGCAAGCAAGGCGTTTTTAATGTGATCGTTGATTGGATGGAACAAAAGCAGTACGGATTTGCATACAATACGGAGCGTCCATTCGAACCGTGCGACGAACTTCCCGCAGGATATATCCACGCATGCTATTACGAAATGGCGCAAAAGCTCGATTCGGTCTCTGGTCGTGACCCTGTCTTACTTGCGCAGATTGCGCGCATGGCGCGCACGGAAGAACTCGCGCGTGTGGCGTTTGGTGTCGGGATCGCGGGCGTTATTCAGCAGACGATCGCAAACGACCAGGGATACGAGAAAACCCTTGATGGGTGCGTTGAACTCGATGATACATTTTTGCCGATGTGTATCGAGAGCGTTGCACACGGTCTCTTCGAGCACGGGAGTCCGCAAAGAGAGTACGAGAAGGCACTCGAATTTTGCGCAGAAACACGCGTGGATGAACATGGGGTAGAAGAAACGTGCTACAGAGCCGTCGCGACGAGGCTCCCGCGTTTCTACGACGAGGCAACGATTTCTGCTATTTGCCGAGAGTTCCCGCGTGACTTTCAAGCGTCGTGCGAGTCTCTCAGCAAGTCCGCCGGAAGCGCACCGAGAGGCTGATTTTGCTCTGGTAAAGTTCGGGCTTTTCTGCTATACTGCTAAGACAAAATATGGCTAAAACGAAGGCTAAATCTACGAAAGCTTCCACCCCCGCGAAGGGGGATTCATCGTACAAGGCGCAGGACATTACAGTCTTGGAAGGGCTCGAGGCAGTGCGCCGAAGGCCCGGCATGTACATCGGCACGACCGGCACAACCGGACTCCATCACCTTATCTGGGAAGTTTTCGACAACTCACGCGATGAGGCGATGGGAGGCTACGCGGACGACATTGAAATCGCGCTCTTGCCCGGAGATCGAGTGCGCGTTGCCGACAACGGTCGAGGCATCCCGACCGACATCCACCCTAAAACAAAAGTGTCTGCACTTGAGACGGTAATGACCGTACTCCACGCTGGAGGAAAATTCGGCGGTGAGGGGTACAAAGTTTCCGGCGGTCTTCACGGTGTCGGTGTTTCCGTTGTCAACGCACTTTCGAGCTCAGTGCGTGCGGAGGTTCACCGCGATGGAGGCGTCTTTATTCAGGAATATAAGAACGGTGGAAAGCCCGTGGGGAAAGTAAAGAAAACAGGCTCCTCCGACAAGCACGGCACAATCATCACATTTGAGCCCGACACCGCGATATTTCCCGACCGCGCTCTCAGTTGGGACACTGTCGTAAGTCACATGCGCCAGCAGGCGTACCTCGTGCGCAGTCTGCGCATATCTATCCTCGATCTGAGAGGAGCGGAAAAGGTCGACGACGAGAGCGTCTTCTACCTGCGAGAGCTCGGTCTCGATGCCCCTTCCTTCACTTTCTTTTTCGAGGGAGGACTCCGAAGCTTGGTCGGCTTTCAGAATAGGCACTTGAGCCCGGTACACAAGAACGTTTTCTACGTAGAAAAAGAGGAAAATGGTGTGCACGTAGAGGTCGCGCTCCAATACGTCGACGACATTTCCTCGCGCCTTTCTGCTTTTGCCAACAACATCTACAACATCGAAGGCGGCATGCACGTTACGGGTTTTAAAACAGCGCTTACGCGAACGCTCAATGCGCAAATAAAAAACGGAGGCGGCAAGGACAGCGACTCATTTACCGGCGAGGACGTTTTGGAAGGCCTCACTGCCGTGGTATCGGTCAAGATGCGCGAGGTGCAGTTTGAAGGGCAAACGAAATCAAAGCTCGGGAGTGTCGAGGCACGTGGCGCGACGGAATCTGTTTTCGGTACAGCGTTTGCGCAGTTCCTCGAAGAGCACCCGGAGGATGCCCGTGCGATTATCGGGAAGGTGGCGCTCGCCATGAAGGCACGCAAGGCTGCAAAAGCCGCCAAGGATTCTATTTTGCGCAAGGGGGCATTGGACGGACTCTCGCTCCCCGGCAAGCTCGCGGATTGTCAGACAAAAAATGCCGAAGAATCAGAGCTCTTCATCGTCGAGGGTGATTCCGCCGGCGGCACAGCAAAAACCGGACGCGATCGCCGTACGCAGGCGATACTTCCTTTGCGCGGAAAGATCTTAAACATCGAGCGCGCCCGACTCGACAAAATGCTCGGAAGCGAGCAGATCAAGAATCTTGTGGTGGCGCTCGGTACCGCGATTGGCGACATCTTCGATATTTCTAAACTGCGCTATCACAAGGTCATCATTGCCACAGATGCCGACGTGGACGGCGCACACATTAGGACGCTTCTCCTCACGCTCCTCTACCGCCATTTTCGTCCTATTATCGATGGGGGCTTTCTCTACATCGCTCAGCCGCCACTCTACAAGGTGCGGAAGGGTAAGGAGGTGAATTACGCGTACACTGAGGAAGAGAAAGTGAAATTTGCCGGCAAAGATATGCCGATAGAGGAAGAGAGTGATGCAGAGCCTGTCGAGGGCGAGGATGCGGAAGCCCAGACGCCCGAAGGGGTCGGGGTCCCGACCTCCGGTAAAACCGGAGCGTCGGGAAAGGCGGCGAAGGTGTCGGTCCAGCGCTACAAGGGTCTTGGAGAAATGAATGCAGAAGAGCTCTGGGAGACCACCATGGATCCGGCGAAGCGCATTTTGAAGCAAGTTACCATTGAGGACGCACAGGAAGCCGACAAGGTCTTCGACATGCTCATGGGCACCGATGTTTCGGCTCGTAAGAGCTTCATCCAATCTCACGCCAAAGAGGCCACTCTCGACATCTAAGGAAGCGTCTTGCTTGGGTATATAATTCTCTACATGATAGAGAGTGATTCGCGAAGATGGAGTAAGAGGGGGTCTGGAGAGAAGCAGGACCCCGACCTAACGCCGAATGCGAAAGATCGCTGGTTTCCTGAAGACGAAAAGCCAAAGCCGCTCGGGAGCCATCCCTTCGCTGACCGCAGACTCCCCGATGGAACGGAGGTCATGCATCCCGTCCGAGGTGCTGTTGCGGCCGTACTCGCCGCGCTCTCGGCAAATCAGACGATTAATGATTTACCAAATATCGGGCGGGCGATGCAAGAACATCTGAATGCAGATGAAAGCATTAAATTATCGTCCACTTGTGCCAACCATTTTTCTAACGTTGAGGAAGGCTTTTGCATCACTACGCAAGGTCGCTCCTTGTTTCTGGCGCAACCAATGCTAGGGGACGAGGAAGAAGAACGTCGGGTGTTGAAGGAGCGTATTGCACAGCTGTCTCCGAAAAGCTTTACGATCGCGCAAGATAAAAAAGGTACGCGCTGGTTTATTTCCCTTACTGCAAAAGATGACAAGCAACTGGCAGATTGGGCCGAATACTTGGAGAACAGGCAAATCACCGCACGCGACGCTTCTTAGTACACGTACGGGTACTGCGTGGAGTACGGGTAGTTTTGGTTATACGTGTTGTACGGGTACTGATTCGTGTACGGATATGTTTGGTATTGCGGCGTGTACGTATTGTAGTTTGGCGTGTAGGGACTGTAGTACGAGGTTGAGACAGATTGCGAGGCGTAGTTGTTGCCCGCATTGGCGTCAGGCGTTGTGATAGAAACACTCACAATGCCCGCGGTACCTCCGGAGAAGCGCAGCGTGCTGGTGATGTGTGCGCCTGGAGCGAGCGAAATCTGTGCGGGCGAAGAGTACGTGTAGCCTGCAAAAGTTGGCAACTGCGCCGTGAAGTAGTAGGTGCCCGAGGAGCGGCCGCCGACATTAGCGATGTCGAAGGTCGCAACACCTTGACCAGTGGCGTCGACGTTTACAGACATGATGCGTACAGAGAGATCAGCCGGAGCAGAAGATACTGTCGGGGCAGTGGGCGCGGGGGTGGAAGGCTCTTCGACGACAGTCGGCGCAGGCTCGACGACCACTTCTTCAGAGGGCGCGATAGCGATTGTCGCACTGCCTTGGGCTTGCTTGGTCGAGGTAGAGCTCGGGAGGAAGAGAATTGAAATTGGTACCTCGAGCACAACACTCCCCAAAACGCGTGGGGTGATCGAGATCTCTTTCGTCTCGCTCGAAACGGTAAATGCGGCACCGCACGGAATACCATTCTTGAATCCTGCGGCGAGGGCGGGTGTTTGCAGCTGAAGGCCATCCTCGCACTGGTAGAGCAGTGCATAGGAGCCGGGTGTCGGCTCATCGTATTCCCACGAGACAGTGAATGGCATACCCGAAATTGCCTCGGTGGGAGCCGTGACCTCGATGACAGTGCTCGCGCCGAAAAGGGAAGAGAACCAGCCGCGTGAAAGCGAAGCAAGGTGTACGAGTCCCCAGATGACCACTACGATGAGGATGATAAATCCCACGATCGCGAGGATATTGGAGGCGAGGCTTGCGCCACTCCCCTCCGTGTTTTGAGTAGAATCTGCCATAAGCTATGTAGCGATAATGGCTGATATGTTACTACATATCCGTAGATTGTCAAGGCTTTGCCTAGATTGGTAGGTTGACAAATGCCAAAATATACTGTATTATCGCGACCTCGTATGAATGCCCCAAAACACGCCAAGCGGGCACCCGTGCCTGTCTTTGTAGCGACCTCGGTCGTCATCTTTTTCCTTTCGCTTTCTGCGGCTGACTCCGTCGGCTTCGTGCCGTGCACTATCGATGGCGACTGCCCGAGTGAAGGATCCGTCTCACTTTCTAATCTTCCAACGCTCGGCGATGAGAGCAACGCAGAAACTGCGGCTGTGGGAGAACTTCCGACGCGCATCGTGATCCCAGAGATCGATCTCGATCTCCCTGTCTTGAATCCTGAGACGCGCGACATTTCCGCGCTCGACGAATACCTTAAGGAAGGACCAGTGCGCTACGTGGACTCCGCGCCACTCGGGCAGAAAGGCAACGTCCTCATTTTCGCGCACACCTCGCACTTGCCGGTGGTGAAAAATCAGATGTACAAGGCCTTCAACCGGGTTCCCGAGCTTGAGGCAGGGGATTCGATCACCGTCGAAGCGAGTGGCAAAAAGTATCT
>Ga0210057_1001076_pt1 | contig 42568 bp, 59 predicted proteins | sample CryGeyCG2114_010_2_FD_183968 | JGI IMG/M metagenome (GOLD analysis project Ga0210057, IMG submission 183968) | Groundwater microbial communities from aquifer - Crystal Geyser CG10_big_fil_rev_8/21/14_0.10 (SPAdes) (version 2) | ecosystem: Environmental > Aquatic > Deep subsurface > Groundwater ... | reverse complement strand
AAACGCAGAAAGGACACAACTATTATCGCTGTACTAAAAAACGTGGAAAATGCTCGCAAGGATATATTCGCGAGGAAGTTTTGGCGGATCAGATAAACCAACAAATTCAAAAAGTTTCTTTGCCTCCATCTTGGGCTGATAAGATGATTGCCGAACTAAACAAAGATAAAGAGCAAGAAGCCAAAGACGGAGCCGTTTTTGCTCAAAATCTAAAATCTCAAATAAAGGGGCTTGAGGATAAATTGGACACTTTGCTTGACGCGCATTTAGACGGCGTAATTACCAAAGACGAATACACAGCCAAAAAACAAAAAATCCTCAACCATAAGATTGAGATTTCCGAAAAATTAAAGGATTTTGAGCAAAACGGCAATCATTGGCTCGAACCTGTCAAAAAATTCATTTTAGATAGTAAACAAGCCGAAATTATCGCTTTGCAGGAAAATCTTTTTGAGAAAAAAGATTTTCTAAAAAAGATTGGCTCGAACCGAATTTTGCGGGAACGGGAATTAGTTTTTGAGCCACGCGGAGCGTGGCAAATCCTCTTAAAATCAGGCTTTAGCGCCCGCAGGGCGCGTGCCGAGGCGCTTTGCATCGAGGCAACAAACGCCGAACATACAATTTGGCTCCGGGGGTGGGACTCGAACCCACGACCAATGCGTTAACAGCGCACTGCTCTACCGCTGAGCTACCCCGGAACAAACTTTTTAACGTAAAAGCATCATACTATATTCGGAGAAATTGACAACTTCCCTTGGCTGGGCAGAATGGCCTATTTATAGTACGCTCTTTGAAATACCTATGCTGCACGAATTTATCATCTTACTTCTCGCTCTTGCCGGCCTCTCTGTTGCCGGCTACATCCGCTGGAAGAAAGGTCAGTCGCACCCCTTTGTCTGCCCGATCAAGTTTCACTGCGACGCAGTGGTTAAGAGTGACTACGCGAAGCTGTTCGGCATTCCGGTTGAAGTCTTGGGAATCCTCTACTACGCCGGCATCGCCCTTTCCTATACCCTATTTCTTTTGACTTCACTAGAAGCAACGACAACCTTCGTGATGCTCGTTATGTTCGTCTCTTTTGTCGCCTTTGTTTTTTCTCTCTACCTCACCGCCGTGCAGGCGTTTGTCCTTAAGCAGTGGTGCACCTGGTGCCTTATGTCAGCAACCATTTGTACCCTTATCTTCATCGCTTCTTACATTGGCTGGAGTATAGCATCATAAAAAGAGCGGTCAGGCGACCGCTCTTTTTTGCCGTTATTTTTACTAAGCGACGATCTCGTCCGCTTTCTTTTTTCTTCCCATGGGCGCGTACGATCCGGGTCCCATCAGGGAAAGCGACGCGGCGGCTGCCAGCATAAGAATATCAAGTTCCGCTTTTGATACATTAAGACCTCTCACGTAAGTAACGATAAACAAAAACTCCAGTACAAACAGAAGCCCCACCTTCTCTACGTAAAGGCCAAGCAAAATCGCAATGCCGCCAAACACTTCGAGAAGCGCAATAACCCATGAAAAAAACGTCGGCGCTGGAATTGCCATTGAACCTAAGAACCCCGCAAAACCAGTAATCCCTAACGGCCCAACCAGCTTCGCCCAGCCATGAGTAATAATAATGAGTGCAAACGCCAACCGAACAATGAGAAGCGCCGTTGAGCGCATACATTGTTTCGTACAATTTTCATTGCGACAGATGAGGCATTTTTTCATAGATACGCAGTAAAAAAGTTAGCAAAGCAATTTAGTAATCGCGCAGCCGATCGATGAGTTCGTGCTTCTTAATTTTCTCAAGAGCTTTGGCTTCGATTTGCCGAATACGTTCACGGGTAACGCCAAACTCACTCCCCACTTCTTCAAGGGTATGGGCGACACCGTCCTCTAAACCAAAACGCATCTCTAAAATTTTCTGCTCTCGCGGGGTAAGCTCTTGAATAACCTGCTTGACGTAGTCTTTCAACAGTTGCAACGCCGCGGCGCGATCCGGCGTCATATTCTTTACGTCTTCGATAAAGTCTTCAAGCGTCGAGTCTTCATCGTCTTCACCGACCGAAGTCTCAAGCGAAATAGTATCCTGCGAAATTTTCATGATGTGCCGAATCTTGTCGACCGTCTCCCCCATCTCTGCGGCAATTTCTTCTGGGTACGGCTCGCGACCGAGATCCTGAATGAGCTGACGCTCAATCTGCTGAAACTTGTTGATAGTTTCAACCATATGGACCGGAATACGAATGGTGCGCGACTGGTCAGCCAGCGCGCGGGTAATAGCCTGACGAATCCACCAAGTGGCGTAGGTTGAAAACTTGTAGCCCTTACGGTACTCAAACTTTTCAACGGCACGGAAGAGTCCAATGTTCCCCTCTTGAACGAGATCGAGAAGCGAAAGTTTTTTACCGGTAAACTTTTTTGCAATTGATACAACCAAACGCAGGTTTGCTTCAATGAGCCGCTTCTTCGCCTCTTCGTCGCCTCGCTCTTTTCGCTTAGCAAGCGCCACCTCTTCGTCGGCGGTAAGCAGTGGCACCTTACCAATTTCTCGGAGATACATTTGAATCGAATCGGTTGAAATGTCAGTCAAATCAAGCCGGCGCTTATCAGACGGCGTACCCATACGCTGAGCAAGGACTTCGCGCTTGCCTACATGGTGCATATCAAGAATGCCTGTACCGGTACCGACAGCCTGAATGCCAATGTCTTCCAGCTTATCAAGGAACGCTTCGTAGTCAGTCAAATATTCTTCTACCTCCGGAAAAGTATACAAAATTTCATTCTCGGTAATAAACCCCCTAGACCGTCCTTTGGCAAGCAGGGCCGACACGCGCACTTCGTCTGGTACAATCTTCACACGTTTTTGCGGCTTTGCAGCAACACGAGTTGAGCGCGTACGTTTTACCGCAGCCGCTTTTTTGACGGTCTTCTTCTTTACTACTTTCTTTGTCGGCTTTTTTGCTTTGGCAGTTGTTTTCTTTACGGTGCGCTTGGCTGGTTTCTTCTTACCAGCAGCTTTCATCTTCTTCTTTATAGGCATGCTAAAAATCTAACGTGGTTAATGCAGCGCTATCATTTTGAAATTGTGTAACCAACTCCCTAAGACGGGTTTCATCTCTGGGGGTAGCAGACTCGGCGATCCGGATTTCTTGTTCCAATCGCTGCAGTCGTTCTTGAAGTTTCCGTTTGCGCAAACGGCGAACAGTCTCGTTGAGTTCGCGTTGAATATCAGCTTCTGGGAGAAGCGAAAAATCGCTCTCGGCGCGAAGCGAGAGAACATCGAGCGTTTGTAAAAGCACGCCGGCATTGGGTTCATTGGCGAGCGTCTGACGGAACGCGTCACCCTGCCATGCAGGCGGCTGTTCTGCGCTCTCTCTAGTATAGAAAACGACCATCAGCTTGTACAGGGCACTGAGCTCTGGCGCCAAAAACTCAGGCTCAATTTCGTCAAAAACAAACTTGGCCTCTTTTGGCGCGGCAAAGACTAATGCAATGAGTCGTTCTGACAAGTTGCGCAATACGTCAATCGGACGTGAGGAAGAAACGTTGCTAGCAGCTGCCGGTCTCTGTGTTACCGATTTGGATGCTGGTAAAAGCTGACGCAAATCCCCTTCCGGCACGCCAACCAGTGCAGAGAGTCGCTTAAGGTAATGATTTTTAGCAATTACATCTGGAACGCGGGCAACGACGGGCAATAAACTACGAGCCACTTCGCGTTTGTCCTCTAGCTTAGTGAGGTCGCGATCTTCTGACGCGCGTCGAAAAAGCGTATCAAGCAGCGGTTCGGCTTTTGCTATCGCCGAGCGCCACAATTCTGGATTTTCTCTAATACACTCGTCGGGATCTTTGAACGTTTTACCTTTCGCTCCTGTTGGTAGCCCAATGAGAAGCACCTCCAGTCCATTCTCAAGCGCAGCGATGAGCCCGCGCATAGTCGCCGCTTCGCCAGCACTGTCGGTGTCAAAAGCAAAGGCGACTTTAGGCGTATAGCGTTTAATGAGCCGCACCTGTTCACCAGTAAGCGCCGTACCGGAAGCTGCCACCACATTCTTGATACCAGCTTGGTGAGAGGTAATGACATCTACATTTCCTTCAACCACAATAACGACACCATCGGTACGCACCACGGTTTTCGCCCTGTCCAACCCATAGAGTACCTCTCCTTTTTTATAGAGCAACGTCTCAGGAGTGTTAACGTACTTCGCCTCGGCTTCCGTACCGGGCATGGCGCGACCGGTCGCACCAACTACCTGTCCATGCGCATTGGTGAGCGGAAACATAATGCGATTTCGAAACCGGTCGTAAACGCTGCGTCCTCGGGTCGCCATCTTGTGCGCAGCTACACCGGCGCGAATCATATCTTCGTCCGCCACCCCCTGCTTAGCAAGAAAGGTAACAAGGGCATCCCATGAGTTCGGCGCAAACCCAAGACGCCAATCACGAATGGTGGCTGGTAAAATCTGCCGCGTGTTCTGCAGGTACTCTCTTGCCTCGCGCGCCTCATCGCTGTTCCATAATGTCTCCTGCCAAAATTGTATAGCCATTGCCAACACCCGCCCGACGCGCTCACGCTCGGTTCGCTTTTCTGGCGCTTCCGTGGTTACCCGCACCCCTGCCTTTGTACCCAACAGGCGCAAAGCGTCTGGAAACTCTAACCCTTCCTGCTTCATTACAAAAGAAAAAATATCGCCACCTTCACCGCAACCAAAACAGTGCCACATTTGTTTTGGCTTACTGACCATAAATGATGCCGATTTCTCCTGATGAAAAGGACAGCGTGCCTTGTAGTTTGCGCCAGAAGGTTTAAGTTCGATGTACTCGCCAAGTACATCAACAATATCTAGCCGCGATTTTATTTCTTCTGCCGGTGTCATAGTTTACGGTGCATTTGTTCAAAAAGTGCTAGCGCTGCTTTGACCGCATGGTATCCGCGGTTACCGTTGTCGTCCGCCGCGCGCGCAACTGCTTGTTCAAACGTGTTGGCAGTAATAATGCCAAGACCGATCGGGACTCCGCTCGTTGTTGCAGAAGTGAGAATGCTTTCCGTTACCGCTCGCGCTAAATGTTCGTCGTGCGAAGTCTCTCCTTTGACAATAGCACCAAGTGCAATAATAGCGTCGTAGCGTACCGCTTTTGCTAAATGAGCCGCCAGCTCGGCAACCTCAAACGAACCAGCAACAGGATAGGTATCAATATGCGCCTCCGCCACACCAGCCTCGCTAAGCGCGCGCGTGGCACCACGCTGGAGACCTTCGGTCACCTCAGGGTTAAACTGACCGGCAATAATCGCCACCCGAAAATCACTTCTATTGACGGTCGTAATATTATCGACTGATTTGTGCATTAACGTAGCGCGCTAGCATATCAAATTCGACATTAGCATACCTCCCCTTTTTAAGTAACCCAAGCGTTGTATGCGTAGTAGTATACGGGATAAGAAAAACCGAACACGATACCGAGCTGACGGCAGCAACCGTCAGGCTTACCCCGTCAATGGCAATAGATCCTTTTTCGGCAACCAGCCCTTTTGCTTTTGCTGGCAAGCGAAATACGAGACGCCTTCCACGCGCGTTACTGACGGTCTCCTCTACTCGACAGGCAGCATCAACATGGCCAAACACAAAATGTCCATCAACCGCATCTTTGAGACGAAGAGACGGTTCAATGTTGAGCGCCTCACCGATGTTGATTTTAGAAAGCGTGGTACGCCGCATGGTTTCTGGCATAACGCTAAAGGTATACTCATGTCGCTGCTGTTTTTCGACGGTAAGACAAACACCATTGACCGCAATGCTGTCACCAACTTTTGCCAAAAGCTTCGGTATGGCAACGACAAACTGGTCAGCTATTGTTTTGTGCTGATGCCGCTTTAGTATGCCGCGATGGCGAATGATACCACTAAACATAAGGGCCGAGATGAGTAAGCGTTGTTGTTTTAGCGCGCTCTACATCACGCGCAATTTGCAGGGTAAGCATATCGTCACTGCGATACCGACTAAGCACGCGAAGCTTTTTTACCAGTGTTACTTCAAGCATTGTGCCGTAGAGGTTACCACGATAACCAATGAGATGAACCTCAACCTTATCGTGAACGCCAATGACCACAGCAGCAGAATAACGTCGGGTATTAACGGTGGCGATACCGGCGTAGACGCCATCGTTGACTGGATGACGGTTAAAGTAATGACGGGCAAGGTTTGCCGTCGGGTAACCGAGCTTTCGCCCGACCTTGTCACCGTGAATAACGCGGCCACGAAGTTTACCAAGCGACTTTTGCTCGTAACTCATAAACTAACCGCTACTGCTCTGACCGGTGAACCATCAACGGGTAACCGAAGCGGAAAAGCGTACAAAGTAAAAGCTCCTTCGCGCACCGCGTTAAGGTTTGTCAAATTTTCAAGCAACAATATCCCTCGCTCTAAAAGATAACGATGCTCGATGTACGGCGCGCGGTCGATGCTGCAGCTATCTATACCAACAAGATGCACCTGTTTCTCTGCTAGGTACTCCGCGACCTCGTGTGGCATTTCTGGATACTCATTAAAATACGCCGCTTCGTAATACTCTTTATCACGACCTGTGTGAAATAATACGGCGTCACCTTTTTGTATCGACAAACGTTTAAGGTCGGCGAGAACAAAACCAGATGCCACAGACACATAAACCAACCGACCGACCGTTTTAGCAAGCGGCAACGAGTCAGCATTCTCCCCTCCCGCAATGAGGTGCGAGGGTACATCAAGGTGCGTGCCGGTATGGGTCCCAAGGCAAAGGTAGTGCGCCGCAAACCCATCGTCTTCGATGGTATGGCTTGGGGTCAGCTTTGTTTCTGGGTCCCCTGGGTAAAGCGGTGTTGCGTTGTCGAGCGGTTGTGAGAGGTCTATAAAGTACATATACGAAAACAGTAGCGCGGGTACGGCACTCGGTCAATTTTGTCTGCTATGCTATACTCCCCACTACTATGAAAGCATTGGTAACCGGCGGAGCCGGTTTTATCGGAAGTCACTTGGTCGACGCGCTACTTGATCGCGACGACACGGTGATTGTGCTCGACAATTTCTCTAGCGGCAAAGAAGAAAACTTGGCAGCCCACAAAAACAATAATCGCCTCGTCGTTGTGCGTGGAGATCTTAATGATGACCTCTCGCCTATTTTTGAAACTCACAGCTTTGAGGTTGTTTTTCACCTAGCAGCAATACCGCGAGTTCAATTTTCAATTAAGCACCCGGCGGAGGCGCATCGCGCCAACGTCGACGGTACGGTAAATATACTTGAACACTGCCGGCGCTTTAACGTACCGAGATTTGTTTTCTCCTCAAGTTCGTCCCTCTACGGCAATCAACCAACAATGCCGCTAGTCGAAACAATGACACCAAACCCAATGTCACCCTATGCGCTTCATAAGCTGGTTGGCGAGCAATACTGCCGACTCTACGCCCAACTTTACCAGACAGAAACTATTGCACTCAGGTACTTTAACGTCTTCGGTCCGCGAATGGATCCCAACGGTGAATACGCCTGCCTCATTCCCAAATTTGCCGCTCGCTATCTTGGCAACGAACAGCCGGTCATCAATGGCGACGGCGAACAAACACGCGATTTCACTTTTGTCTCAACGATTGTAGCGGCTAACATTGCTGCTGGAACAACTAGCAACAAAGAAGTACTTGGTTCTGCTGTTAACGTCGGCACTGGCACAGAAACAAGCGTCAATGATGTCGCGGCCATGCTAAAAAAACTCACAGGGTCATCCCTAGAACCAAAAAACGGACCAGCAGTTATAGAACCAAAAAATACTCGGGCGGATACCGACAGGCTGTTGTCGCTACTAAAGGTAAAGCCGACCGTTACCCTCGAAGCAGGCGTACAAAAAACAATAGACGCTTTGCGTTAACATCGTTTGCACTATTTTCAAGAATAACTTTCGGTCACGCGCCACTGCTTACAGAATTCGACGTCCAGTCAAGCTCGCAGCAACGCTTCAATTCGCGGCATTGCGCGTTCGGTTTCTTCTGCGCCAATCTTTATAATCTTAGTACCTATCTCTTGTGTAAAGTAACGTCGCCAACTTGAAAGTCCGGTATAGGGAAGGTACGGCTCAATAATTACGTCAGAAGATGACAGCGAATAACGAGTAAGGGCGTGGCGCATAATTTCGAAACTTCTAGAAGTAACGTTGGTAAGTGTCGTTTCAATTTTCCCAACGTCCGCGCTACTTGGAAGATTGTTTAAGGTAATCGAAATAACGATGTCTGCTCCCATGCCACGCACAATATCATCCGGCACCGGATTGGTGACGCCTCCATCAACCAGCGTTTTACCGGCATACACAACCGGACGGAAAATAGTCGGCACCGCCATACTTGCCCGCACCGCCGGTGCTAGTTTACCTTCGGTAAAAATAACCTGCTTACCTTCGATAAAATCGGTTGCTACAACGCCAAGCGGTACATGAACATCGGCAAACGTTTTGTCGTTGAAAAAAATGGTAAGAAGCTTTTCTACCTTTTCCCCCTTAACGAGCCCACCGCGAAAAGTCGGCTCAAAAAATGCCTGTAATTTTTCTTTGCGCTTGCCGATAGTTTCCGCTGCCAATTTGTCGATGTCTTGATAGAGTGCATAATGAGCACCTACCCACGCGCCAATTGAGCTGCCGGCAATGTAATCAATCGGAATATTATGTTTAACCAGTGTCTTCACGACACCAACGTGAACCATACCGCGAATACCTCCACTGCCTAGCGCCAAGCCAACTTTTTTTCTGGTTTTTTTCATACTGAAACTATAGCTTTTTCTTTACCAAATGGGAACTAGTCAAATCGCATCCCCGCTTGACTGAGAGACAAAAAACCTCTAGATAGTCGCAAAACTACCGTAAACAGACGGTAGCAGCAACAAGAGGGTACAATGAAAAAGGGAAGAGGAGAGGAGCTGCTGCCGGACCTGGCAGGAGCTTCTGAAGAGGTTATTCGCCTCGCGATTGACCAAGAAGCAAAAGGGTTATCTATTCCGACCGAAGAGTGGGTAGGTCTTGTGCCGACGTTTGCCGTACGGACAGTAATGTTTGCTAACCCAATGGAAACGGGTACGCAGCCCTACGCTATTTTCCGTCGCCGTAGGGATAGATGGGTTGTAACGACTCAGCCGCGAATCAAGGCTGTCGACCTTACGGCTGAAATCCCAGAAACCCACTGCCTTTGTGATCGCACTGTCAAAACTGAGATTTGCTACGACTGGGATATTGGTCACCACGTCGTGGCGTTCCATATATTTGGAACCACAGGTCTCACTCAACTGCTCGACTACTTTGAAACAAGATTCGGCAGCAAAATGTGCGTTCCTGAATGGTTCATCATTCCCAGAGATGAACGCTGGGTCTAAATCCCTACGAACCCTGAGCGCCCCCCGTCGATGGATAACATCGGCGGGGGTCAAAACATTTTTAAACAACTTTTTCTTCTTTGCTTTTAAGCCAGCGCACGCCAAGATAGACAAGAGGCGTATCAAGGAGGGCAAAGGCAACTTTAAAACCGTAGTAGGGCAAAGCCAACCCCAAGACAAAAAGCGCGGTAAACTTTTGTGCTGCCTGATAAAACGCCAAATACATAAAAACAAGCGTGTCGATGGCTTGTGAAATAATGGTCGAAACATTGTTTCGCAACCACAAGGCTTTCCCACCAGTCAACTTTTTGATGAGTGCAAACGCCCAAACGTCGTGAAACTGCGCCAACAGAAACGCAACAAAACTTGCCACCATAATGCGAAGCGAGCTGCCAAAAATGAGACGATACTGATCATTGTAGGGGTATCGTTCGTGCGGCGGCAGCGCCACAAAAACCGCGGTATAGATAAACGTAAGCCCGAGAGCGACCGCCCCCGCCATTACAAACTCTCTTGACATTTTCGGACCGTACACGTCTTCTACAATGTCAGTAATAAGAAAAGTCAATGGCGACATAAAGATGCCAACCGATACCGAAATACCGAGAATGGCCATAATCTTACTGCCAAGGACATTCATCCCGATAACGAGAGCAACGAATATCGCAAGAAGTATGACGAGTTTACGAGGCATTTGCATAGACGTAGTGTAGCACAACTGTACCTTGCGCGTTTATTTTTTCTACAGAAACCAAAGATGCGGTACGCTCCCCTTGCGATGCGTTGTGAAGTGGCAATCCCTCACCAAAACTTATTGGCTCAATCGTTAAAAACAGTTCGTCAATTAAACCATTGTTAAAAAAAATACGTGTACGTTTCTGTACCACCTAGCACAGCGACTCGGCTGTAATTTTTTTCTTTACAAAACTGCTCTACCCCAACAACTGCCGGATTAAGATAAGTTACTAGATCGTTTTCTTCTTTGCATACTATGGTGCTTCTAGTAAAAATAATGCAGCGCCGTTTTGAAAGCGCCTCACGTGCGGTTGTGTAGGTTGTCCGCCCAACAACAATCGCATCCGCACTGTCGAGTTCACGATGAAGCTGTGCTTTGTCTTCTGCGCTAGTCCAATTGGTGAACTCCCCTGCCTTTCTGGCAATCCGCCCATCAAGTGTCATTGCGGCGAGTGCGATAAACTTTGACCTACTCATTGCTTTCACTGAAACAATCAAGAAGCGGACGGTAAATATCGTCTTCCGGAGGTACCAGCAAGGCCGCCTCTTCATTTTGCTCGCTAAAAGTTACGTGCGGGACATCACGCAGTACCGCAAGTGGTGTTTGCTCGTTTCCTTCGCCCATATGAAGCACAGCAATAGCAGCAATAGCGTCTACCACATTTGTTCTCGACATATGAAACGGCCGGCCGAATATATCAGCGGTGCCAACGTAACTTTTTACCGGATGAAGACCGGCAAACCCGATAGAAATACCTACCACCCCATAGCGAAGCGGAATGGTATGGCTGTCAGTCAACACAACACCAAGGTTGTTAAGGTTCCATTTTTCTTTAAGGCGCGCTCTGAGCTCTCTAGCAAAAGCGTAGGGCTGCTCTGGCCAAAGAATATAATATCCATGCCCGTTGCTCTCGTCGATACCGGCAGAGGCAATGAGGGTGTGCTCTTTAATAGCTAAAACAGCAAGCGCGTGCGGGACACGGCTACGAGGAATGTAGCGCTCCGCCTCTTTAGTAATGAGCTCGTCCTTATTGACGCTATCGGTAATTTTGATGCAGCGACCTTGATGAATGGCAACAATCTTTGAGCTGACGCAAAGAATATCCCCATCTTTTAACTCGGAGACACTCTCATCGATTAAGCGATAAACATCATCTCGGGGCGGCTCAAAGGCCCGAGTACGAATGGTTCGAATTTCCATTGTTATCGTTTTTTTTGCTGCAGTATAAGTGCTAGCCCACCGTAAATAGCACTCTCGTCTCCAAATTGCGCAGCATTGAGTTGAGGCACTTTTGGATACACTACAAGCAGTCGATTTAATTCAGCGCTCACCTCAGTAAGTCGAATGGCACTTTTTCGTAACAACCCGCCGCCAAGTACTACCACCTCTGGCGACCAATGCACGATGCTGTTATGAATGCCAAGCGCCAACACCTGAGCAGCCTCCTGCCAAACACGCCTACTCTTTATTTCTCGCGCCGGTTTTTTGTAGCGCCGCTCAAAAGCTTTCCCAGACACTACTGCCTCAAGACGCAATGGTTTAATTCGCGTACCGCCAATGATTTGATTTCCGGGTTCAAACCCTTGCATAGATTCGCTGATATGTTTATCGATAACGATAGCCCCACCAACACCGGTACTTACTGTCAGGTAAGCCACGATGCGTTTGTTTTTACCTGCCCCATATACCGCTTCTCCAAGGGCAGCAAGCGCCGCATCGTTCTCTAGATATACCGGTGCCCCAAAACGTTTTGCCAAAGTCAGTCGCAGCGGTTTGCCCACCCAAAGTGGAAAGTGTGGCTGCGCTCGCAATACGCCTCTTTTTTTATCCAGTGACCGAACACCACCCGCAACTGCGCTAATTTCAAAAGGCATGGCACCTAATTGTTTTACGGTGTCAACAAACCCATCGATTGCCCGATCAAAATTTTTCTCAGTCGGCATAATTATCGGTGTACCAATAACACCGTTTCTTGCAATTGCGATTCTGGTTTTTGTACCACCTACATCAAAAAGTAGTTGCGTCATAGTATAAGACTATCCTAAAAATAGTATCAACACTATGTCTGCTCTCCCTTGTATCGATCAAGATAATAAGCACTCATAATGTAGCCAATGTGCGAAAATGCCTGCGGGAAATTGCCGAGGTACTCCCCTGTCTTAGGGTCAATCTCCTCTGCAATAAGTCCGCTTTTAGGTAACTGTTTCTCAAACTTAGTAAGGAGCCGCCTTGCCTCTTTATTGTTTCCGGTGTAGGCAAGCGCTGCTATCAGCCAAAAGGTCGCCAAAACAAATGCCCCTTCTCCTCCGGCTAGTCCGTCATTTTCTCGGTAGCGATAGACAAAAATATCATGGTAGCGCAACTCGCGGCTGGTGGCATCAATGGTTTGCTTGGCACGAACGTCATCCTGTTCAAAAAACTGAAGCAAAACGATAAGATAGTTCACCGCGTCCTGACTGTCGGTTTCAGGGTGCTGCACCAACGTGTTCCGCTTTTCATCAAAACAGTATGTCCAAATCCACGCGGCAATTTCTTCTTCTAATTTCTTCCATGCGGTAATGGTCTTCTTGTTAATGTGAAGGCGCTTTGCCAAACGCAGCGCCCGGCTTACACCAACCCAAGCCATCACTTTGCTGTAAGTGTAGTGCTGCATACCGGTACGCACCTCCCAGATGCCATTGTCGGCATCCTGCCAATGTTCAGCAATATCGTTTACCAGTTCAATAATGATGGCGCGACTAAGGCGAGAGACGCCGATACCACGAGTCGACATAAAGTAGTGAGCGTCAATTAGTGAGCCGTAAATATCAAGCTGGAACTGATCAGTGGCATCGTTTCCAACACGCACCGGATGCGAACCCTTGTAACCAGCAAAGTGATGAAGTGCCTGTTCGCGCGGTACGCGATGCCCCCAAATGGTATAGAAGAGGTGAAGGTCGACTTCGCACATTGAACAGTGCCGAGCAACACGTTCAATGAAGCGAAAGAAACGTTTTGCTTCGTTTCGGTACCCCAAAACGTTAAGCGCATAAAGCACAAACGTCGCGTCGCGAATCCAAACGTAGCGGTAATCCCAGTTACGTAAACCACCAACTTCTTCTGGCAGCGAGGTAGTAGGCGCGGCCACAATGGCACCCGTAGGATAAAACTGCATCAATTTCAGCGTAATAGCGGATCGAATTAGTTGCTCTTGTTCGTCACCAAAAAATTTTCCTTCAGAAACCCAATGCTGCCAAAATTGTTTTGTCGGCTCTTCAAAGTCTTGGCCTTTATAGTGAGAACGCGGTCGCTTGGTATGCTCAAGCACAATCACCTGACTTTCACCCGTCGCCAACGTAAGGGTAATCTGCCACTCGCCCGCTACCTGCTTAACGCGGGCTGACGACGGTACGTGAAGACGAACGTAGTCATTCCCCATCCGAAAACGGAGCATACGTCCTCGATAACTCACCGCCGCCTCTTCTTTTGCATAGTTTGGCTTTGGGCTAAACACAAAACGCACCGTTACCGGACCATGCTCGGCAATAATTTTACGCTCTAAAAAATGCGCCTGCGTATGAATACGGGGCAAGGGCAGCATAAAATCGCGCACCATAAATCGACACTTACCGCGCTTAAACAACGTTTCAACAATAGCTGTGTCTGATACGTAGCGTGCGTCTGCACGATAACCCTTGGCGTCAACAGCGAACGTCCCTCCGCGTTCCGTATCGAGAAGGGCGGCAAATAAACTTGGCGAATCAAAATGCGGCAAGCAGAGCCAGTCAACGGCACCTCGCCGAGAAACTAATGCTGCGGTATGTAAGTTACCAATCAAAAAATAATCTCGGATTGGTGTTCCTCGCCCGATCGGCCGAGGTCGAGACTCGGGCAATTCCGGCAAGGCAAGTCGTTCGTTTGGTACCGTAACCATTACGCAATGTGTTTCTTAAAGGCTTCTACCATTTCTACCAGTTCCGGATCAAAACCATAATATTTAGCAAGATAAAACGCAGCCCAATCAATAACGAGAAGGGTCGCAAAAATTTTGTGCCAGCGATTTGTTCCACTAAGCGCCAACTCCTCAACAGTGAGCCCCCGCTCTTCGTAGAGTGCTTTTGTGACAGCCATCCGTTTTTGAATCCGTGGGTGGTCTTCTGTATCCGTCAAAAATAAAAAGTATAGCTGACCCGAAAGCGCTTCAGTTTTTGGCTGCACGTAAAACCCCTGCATTTCGTTATGGTTCAACTCTGGAAATACATTATTGTAAGACGGTATTTTTGCACCTTCGTTAAATTTAATTTTCGCCACCACGCTGACCGCGCTATTCATCTCTGAACTGTAAATAACAGGGACCCGATTTTGCAATCGAACCGAAAGCGCTTCTCCTTGTGTTTCTGCTTTTTGACTATTTAACAACTGTACCAACTCTGAAGTCTCTTGCAAAATATCCTCGTGCCCCATAAGGGCCAGGGCGGCGCGCAGCGTGTAACCGATTGCGCTACGCGGTTGAATACCAACATTGGGTAACTCTATGTACGGCACGCCATCTTCTTTTGCGGCAGCAATCAACGCCCCGCCAGTTGCGACAACGGCAAGCGACAATCCCCGCTTCTTTGCTTCTTGGTAGGCGTCCAGCGACTCTTCCGTGTTTCCTGAATAAGAAGTAATAAGCACCAAACGGCGCTCAAAGTCCCCTTCTGGTGCAACGGGCAAGCCGTACGAAGCGTGAAGCAAAAGATCAAGTTCTGGATGAACAATAGAAAGCAATTGGTGCTGCTTTATAGAGCCGCCCATACCGCAAGCCAAAAAGGCCTCTTTCTTTACCAATCGGTCAGCGTTAGCAATGACCGGTGTATAGTCAAACTGTGCCGGCAACTCTCTTAGTGCTTTGTCCATCATAAAAATAGAGTACATTCTAACTACTCGTAGTGTAGCATTTTTACTATAAAAAACCAAAAAACGCCGCAGATGCGGCGTCTTAAAAATTCGCTATAAATATCCTCTCTACGTTGTTGTTTGCAAAAGACGATTCCAATCTTCAGCAAATTTTTTCAACCCTGTACCAGTAAGTTCATGATGAATGTCGTACGATTGCCATTCTTTTTTCAAAGAGGTTTCGGTAAAAGGAATCTCTTTCAATTCCACACGCTCCGCATATTGAGCAGTAAGTGCCATTCCTTCTTTTTGCCATGTTTCTAGCACGGACAGCGGAGCGGTAGCGATATCTGTACGTAACGAAAATAGTTCATAAAGGTGTTCGAGAGAGCGAACGCTTGCCGCTAGTACTTCAACGTGGCCATCTCCGGCGGCGTACATCTGTTGAATATTGCGAACCAAGGACATCCCCTTTTCTCCGCGATCGTCCAGCCGGCCAATGAACGGCGAAACAAATACCGAACCACGTTTTGCGCCCCGCGTTGCGGCATAGACCGCCGCGGCCTGCTCCTGACTAAAGCAGAGGGTCATATTGACCCGCATGCCCTCGGCGACAGAACGTTCAGCCGCAGCTAGACCGGGTGAGGTGATGGGATATTTGATGTGAGCGTTCGGAATCCATGAAAACATTTCCTTTCCTTGCTCAAAAAGCTCTTCTACGGTCGAATGCTCGTCCGCATAAACTTCTATCGAAATCGATCCGTCAGGAATCGTCTTCGCGATATCAACCACGATAGTTTTGTAAAATGCTTTAAGGTCATCCGCGGTAAATGGTTTACCGCTCTCAATTCTGCTACGAACCTCCGGGTTCTTTGCTACCAACGATGGGTTCGTTGTCTGCCCGTCAAGAAACCCAAGCGCGGCAAAAATCGCTTCTGTATCTGCGGGGTTTCCGCTGTCGAGAAAAATGTTTGTAGAAAGTTGTTGGGGTCGCATACGGCTATAATTTTAGCATAGCACGTCCACACGTATTATAAAAAACTAGAGAAATCGCTGCAGCTGGTCGTAGCGCAAAAATTGAAAAAAGTTAAACAGTGAACCCATCCAGTAACCAAATTGATTTGTTGCAAGGAAAAACCCAATGATAATGAGAAACACGCCACCAAAAATGGCGACATAACGTAGGTACGGCAAAAGATGCTTAAAAGAAACTCCGGCAGATCCGATAAGCGCGGCAAAAATGAGAAACGGAATGCCAAGGCCCAATGAAAATACGGCAAGCAGCAACGCGCCCTGACCAAGAGTCGCTGCGGTAGATGCCAGTAATAAAACAGAAGCAAGCACCGGCCCAATGCAAGGCGTCCACCCAAAAGCGAATGTCGCTCCAAATAAAAACGAGCTCAGTGGATTACCCGGCCGCAGCGCACCAAATACAGGAAACCGTCTCTCGCTGTTAAGAAACGAAAAGGGCGCAAACCGATTTAGCCCAAGCATTGAAAACCCAAAGAACATAATGAAAATGCCGCCAATGCGAGAAAGCCAAATACGATACTGCACCAAGGCAACGCCGCCAAGTCCAAATAGGCTACCGAGCGCTATAAATACTGTGCTAAAGCCAAGGACGTAAAACACCCCATTCATAAAGACCTTACGCCTAGCCCGCAGGGCTTTCTCTGGCGAATGCAAATCTGCTACCGTGATACCACTAATAAAACTGAGATACCCTGGAAGAAGTGGCAAGGTGCAAGGTGCCAGAAACATTATGAGTCCGGCAATGAATGCCGGAATGATAAGTGTCAGTGGATCAAGCATTGTGACTGCGCGACGTTATAATCGTTTAAGTATAGCAGCCATAACAAAACCGTGCCCGTTAACTAATCGCTAAAAGTTGAGAAAGTTTTGGCTGATTAAACCCAATAACAATTTCGTCGTTAACAAAGATAACCGGAACCCCTAACTGTCCCGACTTCTGAATCATCTCGTCACGAGCCGCTTCGTCAACCGTGACGTCCTTTTCGGTATAGGTAACGCCATGCTCTTGAAAAAAGGCCTTAGCAGCCTTGCAATAGCCGCACGTCGGAGTGGTGTAAATGGTAACGTTTGCCATATTGTTTATTAGTACTTAGTGATTTATTAGCGAAAGAAGAGAGCGAACGATTATTTTTTTTCGGTCAACCTGATAACAAATTTTTTGTCCGATGCGTTCGCGGATAACAAGACCTGAGCGCTCCATGCGTTGTAATTGCTGCGAAGCTGATGGTACCGAAGTCTTAAGCACACTAGCAATTTCACTAACGCAATAGAGGCGCTCCTCTTTGCCGAGAAGGCTAAAGATTCGGAAACGACCGCTGTCCCCAAGAGTTCGAAATACGACCGGAAGTTCATCCTTCCCGCCGCGCTCCAGCATAGAACGCAGTTTTCCCGCCTCACTTTTGGTTAGCATCATTTACGGCGGATAAGTGATTAAATGTTTAATTAACTGCTTAAAGTATAGCAAGCTACTTTTAGGCTGTCAACTCTACATTTTTACAACCTAAGAAACAGCCTCAGCATAAACAACAAGAGATTCTGTTTGAGAGGTCTCGAGATGAATAACCGGACGTTTGCTGTGTACAAAATCAACTGCCTCCTCAGGGCTTCTCCCCTGCTTGATAAGATACGCCGCCACTAATGTCGGCGCGCGTCCGTGACCAAGACGACAGTGAACATACACTTTTTTGTTTAGCCGAACCATTGTTTCTAAAAAATCGACGCCGGTGTGCAGTTGGTCCATAGACGGTGCTGTCCGGTCAACAACCGGCAGCCATAAAAAAAATGAAACACCAAACGGCGCATCAAACCGTTCTTTTTCCAGTGATACGTCAGCGGTGAGTCCACGTTTTAATAATGATTCGTCAAAATGGGTCTGGCAGCACTGATTGGTCCCGATAAAAATATTATCTGTGATTTCGCTGTATTCAAGAACTGTTGCGAGCTGATGTGGATCTGTCGACATCTATTCAGAAGGTTTTTTTTTGGTCTCTTCCAGTAGCCCCTTGGCACGCTGACGGAGTAATTCTTCGTCTACCCGTTCACCATCTCTCTCTAGTTTTCTCTTCATTCCTGCCACAGTTTTTTCAATAAAAAACCTGTCTCGGTTTTCCTGAGCAGCCTCATCGCTGAGACCAGATAAAATTTCTCTCTGTTCCTCGGCGGTAAAATCATTGCTCAATACATCCTTCCAAGCGTCTAACTCCTCCTTTGGGATAGTGAATCGACCCAGACGAAAATTCGCTGGCAACTGTTCTGATGAAGACATAACCATAAAAAACCTATAGCTGCTGCCGAATGACCCCTTCAAATTCGGGGAAAAATTCAGCCACTTGCGCGATATCAAACTCTGGCAAAATGGACTCGTTGCCTTCGCGTTTCAATAAAAAATCAAAGGTCGCCTCTACTAAATCTTGTGCTGAAACCTTACCGCTACCGGTTAACTTCTGCCAATAGGTTTCCTGCAGCCGAACTGTATGCGTCGTTTGCTCCCCTTCTTGAGTGGCAACAGTGACATGGAACATTGCCTCAGGAAAATCCTGCGTCTGACTAATGTCAACGTCAAAGCCGTGATCAAGTTTTAGATAGTCATCAACTAACATAAGATAAGTATACTACATTTCTCGTTCGTCAACAGGGGGCAGGGCTAAATCTGGGTTTGCCAAAAGCGGAATGTTCCTGATCGACCTTGCCGATTTTGATTCGACCAAAATGGCAACGAATAGTCCAAAGAGGGTCGGGATGTACTGATCCGCGGTTGCCGGTGACGTACCGGTCGTTATCTGCCAGACAGTAAAGGTGAAGTATAAACCGCAAGCAACCAGATAAACGTGCGGCACCAGACGACAAAAGATGAGCAACAGACCACCGGTTGTAAAGAGCGCGCCCAGTACAAAGAAATAAGCATAGTTCATTAGCTCGTGCTGCGTTAGTGCAGAGAAATGACTAACGCGCGCTAAGTCATTTGCCAACATCGAGATACCTGCACTAGTGCTATTGATTGCGGCAAAGAGAAACAAGGCGGCAAAAAACAGCCGGAAAAGAAGAGCCCCGATACGGTATCCTGCTTGACCATAAAAGTTTATGTTCGCTAAAGACATGGATTACCCATTGAGCCACCAAACCGTTACGGTAAGATACGTTGCAAACCCCGACCAAAGAGCGTACGGAACTAACAAAAGCGCGGCTAAAGACGAATGCTTCCAAGTAAGCGCGATAAGGATAAGAACGGAGAGACATAATAGTGCTGCCTCGTCAGCCGCAACGGCAACCGTATGTAGGGAAAAAAAGAGGTATGACCCAAAAAGGTTCAGGAACGCGTTGAGAACAAAAAAGCTGACTATCCAAACAAACCGTCGGTCTCGAGGAAAGCGATTCCACGTCAATAGTGCCGATGCCGCCGTCAGTATAAAAATAATAGTCCAGATAAACCCAATAAGTTGCCCCGGTGGCGTCCACGCAGGAAGGTTAATGGTGTGGTACCACTCCATTCCGACACCAGTGATGGCACTCCCTATCGATGCGACAAAAAGCGCAATCATAGGAATGACTACAAAACTGGATCGAAAATGATGCATAGTCTTACTGTACCATTTTTTTTTATAAAAAAAGAATGACGTACTAAAAAGTTTTTCTTGATTCAAAAGTTAGGTACCCATTGTGCATACTACACCAACGCATCACTGCCGCGGGCTATCGCCCTACTTCCTACAATACATCCGCCTCGTAACCCAAAGGTCGACCCGTTACCTAATAGCTATTTACCTTTTTGCAAAATTTTATTTGCTTCCCTCGTAGTTGGCACCACCTTGCGCTTCGCCGCTTTACGCTCAACGCGATTTTCCAACATAGCGAGCAATTTTGTAGGATGCATTTTTAAGTAGTTTCCAGTAAACGACATCGTATACCTAGCACCAACAATCTTTTTTATACCACTTTTTAATTCTGCCATAAGATACTGTGGGGCGTACAAATACACTTCTTTGTACCCAAGCTTACCAAGCTCCGCCGTAACCTCAGCCTTTAACTTTTTCAAAAATTCTTTCTGCTGGGCTATTTTAGGTTCTTCCCGAACCGAACCGCCGGCGCCAGCTTTTCCGCCACTTCCACGAGCTCCAAAAAATCCTTCCTTGTCAGAAAAACGAGGCGGTCGTACCTCAAACGTACCGACTAAACTCATCTCACCATTTTTTGCGCGATAAAATTCTGCTTCCTGCTTGCCGGTTACAATAATAAGCGCCGGGGCATTCGTAAACTGCGGATACTGTTTTCCTATTTTCATATGGCTACCTAGCTAGCAAAGTTAGTAAACTGTTTAAAAACTCATCGGCGTCGAACTCGGCTTTGGTAAGGTACACATCCGCACCAGCATCCAAGCCTTCTTGTCGGTAGCGCTCATTTCCCAGCGAGGTTAGGAGAACAAGCGGAATATGCTTGGTCGCTGTTTGATTTTTGATAAACTTCGCCAACGCAAATCCGTCCATACCTGGCATCACAATATCTGATACCAGTATATCTGGTTTTTCTTTCAACACCAAGGCAGCAACGTCCACGGGCGGATAAGCAAGATGTACTACCGAAAAACCTCGCACAGTTAGTTCGTTCATAAAATAACTTGCAAACGTAAGGTCGTCTTCAAAGTGTAACAATTTTGGCATAGGCCTACAGTATAGTTCTTTTGTTTATAGTTTTCTACAAAAACCGTCCGTATAAACGGACGCGCGAAATACTAGTATGGAAAACTATCTATCGGTCAAGCTAGTTGTTCGTTTGTGCTCTAGGTTGTTGCTGAGTAGAGCAGTGAATAGTGCCAAACCCCCACACGAGATCAGTACAATCGATACCAACAACTTTTCGTTCAGGAAATACTGTTTCAAAAAGCTTTAGCGCAACACCATCTTCCGGACAACGAAACGTAGGTACCAACACCGTTTTGTTCGCAATATAAAAATTGGCATAACTTGCTGGCAATCGATTATTTTCATACACAACCGGTTGTGGTACTGGTAACGGAATAACGGTAATGTTCTTACCGTCTTGGTCCTTCATCTGAGAAAGATCGGTAAAATTTTTCTGCAGCACCGCATAGTCCACATCGTCCGTCCTCTGAGTAACTGGACATACGACGGTTGTTGAGTTTACGAAACGAACCAAGTCGTCGATATGCCCGTCTGTATCATCCCCCTCTATACCTTCCTTAAGCCAGAGAATATTTTGCACACCTAGGTACTGCGACAGTTTTTCTTCAATCTGGCTGCGCGTCATTGATGGGTTTCTATTTTTGTTAAGCAGACACTGTTCAGTAGTAATAAGTGTACCTTGCCCGTTGACCTCAATTGATCCCCCTTCAAGTACCATACCAGATTCAATAAGCGGCACCCTTACAACGGCAGCAATTTGCGGGGGTACCGCATCATCCTTGTCGTACGGACCCCACTTCATTCCATTGGCATTGTACATCCAGTCAAGGGCAACCAAACCGTTTTCGCTCTCGACAAATATTGGACCATGATCGCGCGACCACGAGGCATTCGTCACAATGTGATGAAATGATATTTGCTCAAGTGATACCTTGCCTACTGTTAATATTGCCCGCGCTGCGGCTTCTGCCTTGTTGTCGTTAACGCAAATACGCACCGGCTCACTTACTGAAAGTGCCCGTACTATTTCTACGTAAACAGCGGGAATCGGTTCAAACTTTCCCGGCCAATGATTTTCGTTGTGCGGCCAAGCAATCCAGGTGGCGTCATGCGGCTCCCACTCTGCCGGCATTCGGTAATTCATTGCTTTCTGACACTAAAACGGCGTGCTTTCAAAAACGGCCAATCGCGACGCATTTGGGCAATAAGCGAGAGGTCGCAATTAACAAGCAGGTCTTCCTCTTTTGTTGATGATGCTTTTGCAATAACAGCCCCATAAGGATCTGAAACAAATGAAGTACCCCAAAATTGTAGATGGTCATCTTTACCAACTCGATTAACAGCCACCACAAAGACGTTGTTGGCGATGGCGTGTGCACGTTGAATAGTCTGCCATGCCCCATGCTCAGCTTTGTTTACGCCTCTTGGGTCCTCACGCTGCCAACCAATAGCCGTAGGGTAGAAAATAATTTGTGCGCCCCCGGCCGCCGCTGATCTCGCCCCCTCGGGAAACCACTGATCCCAACAGATCATAGGGCTTACCTCGATACCACCCACGCGAACAGTGACCGTTCCTTGCGTACCTGATGAAAAATAATAAGCTTCGTCATAGTAATTATGCGGGTCATCGGGAATATGCATTTTTCGATACCGCGCGTTAATTTTACCGCTTGGTGAAAGTACTAATGCAGTATTGTAAAATTTATTATTCCTCGCGCGTTCAAATAACGACGTTATAATAGTTACCTTGTTACGACGCGCAATGTCAGCAAGGACGTGACTGGTCGGCCCAGGTATTGGCTCAGCTAAGGCAAAAAAATGCTTATCTCGTCGCTGGCAAAAGTAAGGCGTTAAAAACAACTCTGGCAGACAAATTATTTTTGCGCCCCTCTTGGCAAGAGCAACAATGCGATGCGCGGCAATCGTCAAATTTTCTGCCGGATTTTCACGGCTTCGCATTTGCACGAGTCCGATTAAAACGGTACGTGCCTTTACTTTTTTTGAACGCTCCCGAGCAGCCATTGAGTGCTCTGGCTAAGCCGAAAAGAGTGAGGCAAATTTGCGAGGCTCTCGCTCTTTCCAATTTCCTTTCTGGTACGCGTAAGCAGCAATAAGCGGCACAGCGAGCGTCGCCTCGGCGTAGACCATCTGCTCGTAAACCGTACTCACCTTTCCCCATGAACTAGCTTCTTTAAGCGTTGAAGAAGAACAGGCGCCATCACGAACGTCCGCTACGGTAATTTGTATTGCGTACTTGTGCACTGGTACTTCGTGACCCAATACCTCTGCGCACACCACCGTGTCTTGAGCAAAATTTTTCGGTACGCCACCACCAACCATGAAAAGTCCGCTCTCGCCACTCTTAATTTTAATCTCGGTTAGCTCACGAAAATCTTTAACCGAATCAATGGACATATGCTCGTCCGGATGTTTCACCTGATGAAGCACCAGACCAAAACCGGCTGACGAGTCAGAAAAGGCGGGACAAAAAATTGGTACGCCATGCTCGTAGGCCAGTTGTACCAGCGAATCTTTTTTCTTACTGTGCGTTGTTAAATACTTTCCCATTGCCGCAATGAATTCTCGCGAAGAATGTGGTCGGGGTGGCAAACTCTCTGCAATTTCACCAATGGTTTTGTCGCAAGTTTGCAATTCTTCTTCGTCAATAAACGTGTCGTAGATGCGATCAATGTAGAGCTTTCGCAGTTCACCGTCGTCCACGAACGGTGAACCCTGATAATGCTTGAAACCCAACGCCTCAAAAAAATCCATATCAACAATTGAGGCGCCGGTAGCCACAATGGCATCGATCATATTATGCTTGATAAGATCGGCGTAAACCTGCATGCAGCCTGCAGCACTTGTCGAACCGGCAAGCGTTAGCCACACTGAGCTGCCTTTGTCCCCCAACATTTGGCTATAGATATTGGCAGCACGCGCAAGGTCTCGAGCCGAAAATGACATTTTTCCATAGGCATCAATGAGCTTTTCGGCATCAATTTTCGTGATGTCAATGTGTTCGACGGGTGTTTTGAGTAACTCTTTTTTCGTTAGTTGTGACATAAAATTGGTTAGCTAAGATGTGCTTATCATAGCAGACGTTTCTGTACCAGAAAAGCGCCCTAGCCTCGTCGTTCGTCCGATACAATGTCGCCATCTTGTATGGTAATAATTCGCTTGGCGTGCGACGCATACTCTTCCTCGTGCGTAACCATCACAATCGTCTGCCCCTCTTCGTTTAACGAAATGAACGACTCCATCACTTTACGGGAACTCGCCGTATCAAGATTGGCCGTAGGCTCATCTGCAAAAAGCACCTTTGGATGATGCACAATTGCTCTGGCAATGGAGACCCGCTGCTGCTGCCCGCCTGAGAGCTGGCTCGGCATATTATTTGTCTTGTGCCCGAGTCCTACCCGTTCTAGCGACGCTTGCGCCTCTACGGTTGCCGCGCGAAGCGTTAACCCTTGCATCAAAAGTGGCAGGGTAACATTTTCTACGGCGGTGAGCTCGGGAAGCAATGCATAATCTTGAAAAACAAAACCCATCTGTCGCAAACGGATAGCAGTCTTCTGCACCTGACTTGTCGACGAGGTCTTGGCGTCGCCAAAGTAGACCTCACCGCTCGTCGGCTCATCGAGAAACGACAGCTGATAAAGAAGCGTGGACTTCCCCGCACCCGAAGGACCAATGATGGCAACGAACTCGCCGTCTTTAATCTCAAGGTTAAGCGACTTAAGTACCACCAACTTAAGCTCTCCCTGCCCGTATGCTTTTATTAGCTGTTCCGTTTTAAGCATACTAGCGACCTAGGATTGAATCGAGCGTATTTTTTCGAACAATAATACGCGCGGGAATGAAGCCAGCCAAAATGGTGACTACTAATAATATAAGCACACGAACCGCAGCGCTCTCTGGCGTCGCCACCAAGATACCGTCAGAAAAAGGAAAGTCAATTGGATGCGCTGCAAAGTATGGTTTCAAAACACCAAACGTTAAGAAGAGACCGATTGCCGAACCAATAAGCCCATAGAAGAATGCCTGCAGCACATACGAAAACTGAATTGCCCGCGGCGCAACGCCAATACCTTTCATAATGCCAATAAACTTTCGCTTGGTGAGGGCGTTAATAAAAATGACGATAAAAATAGTGATGGACGCGACCACCAAAGCGATGGAAGAAAGCGCATTACCCAAGATACCAAAGGTCGTCTCTATGTCGCGCAAAAATGAGGGTACGGCGTCTTCGGCTGTTTGCACCCGCGTAGCATACGAACCCTGAAAACGTTCAATCTCCTCCACTAAGGTAGGCGCATAGTTTTTGTCAGTGCGAATAGCAATTTCTTGATAGAGCCCTTGGTTAACAGAGAGCATACGCCGAAATTCACGGTCAGCAATAAACATGCTGGTAGAAATTTGAGCTACCTTACTTTTCAAAATTCCTTTAACAATAAAATCTTGACTGATAACACCGCTTCCAGTCGTTACCGAAACTTTAACACGGCTGCCAACATCGACATCGTTTAAAAGGGTGAGGCCGGGGATGTCAGCGTCGGCAAAAGACGAGTACTTCCTAAGCAGGTTCTGGCCAATAACTATATAGCCGTCTTGCCCTTCTGAGAGCATCGTACCTTTAATGACTGAACGGGAAAGCCCGGTAACGGCTTCCTCGTTCGCAATGGTAAGCCCAACAATTTGTGCCGCCACTTTGTTTGCCTCTTCGTTCTTTTTGGGGAGGTCGTCAAGCGTCCCCAGAACAGAAGCACCAACAACATGTCGCGCGCTCAGTGCGGTTACGTGAGGATGATGTTCTAAAAAGCCAACCAGAGACAAAGAATTTTCAATATAGTCTTCTCCTGTAATAGGGGTCACCAGTACCTGTCCCGCATACTTATCTTGAAACTGATTAAATGAACCAGCAATAATTCCCACCAGTAAACCAGAAACAACCACCAAATTAAGGTACGTAAGCACCATAATAAAAACGATGAGTCCAGTCGTCCAGCGGCTCGATCGTCTAATTTGCCTAAACGCCAAAAACCATCCCACAGACAGCGAGGCAGCAAGGTGTTTTTTTGCTTTCCAAAATTGTTCCATCACACCATCCTAGCGTGCTTTTATGTTTAAGGAAAGGCGCTTATGCTTCCATTAGCCACTGTACCCGACCAACTTCGCCGGTTTCAAGTCGTACCTTAATACCCCGTGGATGCCACGGAGAACTGGTCAGAATTTGCGAGACAAAACCCTGCGTGTAGTTGGACGTGCCATAGTTTGCTTTCTCGATAATCCACACAGCACTTCCCTTGCGGATTTCTTCTCTTCGGGGCGGATTTTCGTTGTCCTGTGATTCGCTCATTTCGCCCTGTGGGTTGGATGAAAAATTTCTCTATATAGCTCCTTTTTTACCGCGCTGTTAAGGCTGGCACGAATAAGTCGTTCGCGAAACTCTGGACAAATCCAAAACTTCTCCTCATCAGCCAACGCCACCAACTCATCAAAACCCACCAGCCGAACCGTAATGTGCTCACCACTATCAAGCTGTTGAGAGCCAGCCAATGTACAATTTAACGATACAAAAAAATGAGTACCGTGCACCATTTTTCCAGATGCATTATAGGTTGCAAAGGTAAACCAATCGGCTGACTCATACCCTGTCTCTTCTCGTAGTTCCCGCTTGGCCGCTGCTAGTATATTCTCTCCTTCATCTACTCTACCACTTGGCAAACTGGTAAAGCGATGATGATCAGGCTGACTTTGCTCTTCGAGTATCAACTTGTCTCCAACAACGGCAAGCATTTCAACGCCAGGGGCTCGCCAAATTTTTTCAAAAGTTTCTTTACTGCCGTCAAACATTTCTTGCTCCCACTGCCACACCTCAAAAATAACACCTTGAAATACTCGCTTTGCCTGTTGAGGAATAGCCGGTCGAGATAACGTCGCAGACATTGTTTTATTTTCCAACATCTGGCATCCGCTCCCACTTGTTAGCGCTCAGGTGCCACGACGCAGGGTCGCTCGACTGCAACTCGTTCCAAAACGTCTTAGCAGCCGAAGGGTAAAGTTTAGTATTTCGCACCATCAGACGATTCTGTTCCCACTTTTTTGGCAACTGCGACCCGCGATTGGCTAACTCTTTGAGCTCGATATCGACATCGAGGTTATTAGCATCTTTGACCAATTTCGCTTCTAAAGAGTCTCTCGCTTCATACCAATTAAGCACATCTTCAAAATCACTAAACAGTGTGCCGGCAAAAAGGTCACGCGCCGCACTCTCCTCGTCGGGCTTTACGTAGACCTTCTGTATGTAGTTCAAATCACTCACCCGCGTCTCGCCAATATCATGAACCATTGCCATTTTAATTATCACATTTTCGTCCGCACCACCTTCCGCCGCGCCAAGAGTAACGCCAGCCAAATAACTCGCATTGTATGTTCTGGCACCGTCGCGCACTTCATCCCGAGCGATTGCCTCCACGTCCGATCAAGGTTGCTGAGCGAACCAATTTCGTATAAAAAATCTGTATTTCGGTCGGTTGCCATAAAGAGAGTGTACAGGAAAAAGGCGAGCAAGAAAACGCTAGCGAACAACGGCCATAACCTCAGCAATGCTGTTACCAACAACTACACTTTTCTTTTTCTTTTTTGCCACAAGCGCCAACGCACGAGGTAGCTTCATTCTTTTATGCGTTGCTGCTTCGACGGTAGCCTTAAACTTCGCTGGGTGTGCTGTTGAGAGCACCACTAACGGCCCCTTTTCAGGATGGGTTCGCCGGTACGTTTTGGCAGCCGCGATGCCAACTGCCGTATGGGGGTCAACAAGATAACCGTACCGTTTGTAAATAGCAGTGATGCTCGCGATTGTCTCCGCATCGCTTACGGCAATTCCTGCTATATCTTTTGCCATGGCGCTTCTCTTGTGTTGATAGAGCGCAAGCATACGAGAAAAATTACTTGGGTTACCAACATCCATCGCGTTTGATAGTGTCGCTTTCGATACGCGCGGTTTAAACCGTCCGGTTTTAAGATAACTCGGCACGACGTTGTTCGCATTGGTTGCGGCAACAAAGCCAGCAATGGGTACACCCATGCGTTTTGCTAACAAACCACCGGTCAGATTGCCAAAGTTGCCGCTCGGCACGACAAAACGCGGTTGCTCCTCAACACCTTGGCGCTTAAGTTCTGCCGTCGCATAAGCATAGTAGACCGATTGCGGTAGCAACCGACCAAGGTTGATAGAGTTAGCAGACGAAAGGTAGGCACCGCTCTTGCTTTGCCTCATGGCAAGCGCCGTCTTGGCGAGTTTTTGACAGTCATCAAATTTTCCCAGCACCTCAAGCGCGGTGATGTTATGCCCATAGGTCGTCAGCTGCTGTTCTTGCAGTTTACTCACGCGCTTCTGCGGGTAAAGCATGTACACATGTATATTCGGAATGTCCAAAAAACCACTCGCTACCGCGCTACCGGTGTCACCAGAGGTTGCCACAATAATGTTAACCTGTGTTTTTTCTTTTTCGATAAATGACTGTAAGAGTCGCGCAAAAAAACGGGCGCCAAAATCTTTAAAAGAAAGCGTTGGCCCATGAAACAGCTCGACAACATAAAGATCGTCTTCAAGTTGTTTCATCGGTACGTCAAAAGTAAATGCCTCTTTGACAATACGTCGTAAGCGTTGCTTCGATACTTCCGCCATAAATGGCTGCAGCATTCCCTCGGCAACCTGCCAATACTTTTTGCTCGGTAGCGCTGTTAAAAATTGCTTCGATAACTTTGGTATTCGGTTCGGTAGATAGAGTCCGCCATCTGGCGCTAACCCTTCAACAATAGCTTGCTCCAAACGTATCGAAGAAACGCCACCTCGAGTACTGTGAAATTTCATGCCAACTTCAAGTCGGCAACAATCCGAGCTGCCAAGTCATCGGCATCTTTCCATGGCCAGACACAAGTGTAGTCAGCGTACTTTTCATACAACGGCTGACGCTGTAAGAGGACGCCAGCCAAACCCCGCTCGTCCATCCCAACAATGCCGCGCATAGCAACATTGTCTCGTGCCGCACGCTCTTCAAGAATAGAAAGCGGCGTCGCAATGTAAATAACGGTTGTCTCTTTTTTTAAACGCTCCATTGCCTTTTCGGCAAAAACCATACTACCCCCGGGAGCCATTACCCTATTTTCAAAACTCGGAAACGCTAAAACATACCCTTTTTCAATGTTCACTAATCCGCCTCCTTTGTTGCCATTATTAATTTCGCCGACCGATGCTTTCTCTCGCTCTTTAATATAAAGGTCAAGATCAATGAACTGCCAATTAACAAGGTGAGCAACCCGTTTACCAACGGCAGATTTACCCGAATACGGCATCCCGACAAAACTTATGCCCTGCATACCATATGCTTAAGAATAAACTGGCTCTAGAGTAACGAAATTTTATTGCTCTGTCTACCACCGTTCTACCGCTCTTTGCCAGTAACGTTATTGCCCTATGACCAACGTTTTTCTTATTGCGTCAAATTGCGCAAGAAGGATGTCACGGTCGTAAGCGGTAACAGTATCAGGGGGGTAGTTCTCCAGGACGGTCGTGTGCAAAAGGTAACGAACCGCAAGACAAGGATTTGTCCCCGGAATAGCATAGACCGTCTCTTCGTAGCGGTTACCAGCGCCGGCGCCAGTGCTTGAGGCCACAGAATAGGTAACGCCATCTTCCGTTGCCTCGTGCAAATTAATCCCCTGCCCACTGTCGGTCAAAAAGAGACCAGCATCGCACGTTTGTGTTTGTGGTATTGCTTCTACGCTCACATACGAATCCTTACTCAGGTTTGTACCCTCGGCAATAGCGGGTGGAATGGTAAAGGAAGCGCCACCAATTTCTTTACCTGGACCAAACGCTTGGTACTGGTAGTCGGTGTTCACGCCATAGTCAGCAGGATAGCGAATAGAAAAACCATCACTACCGTTCTCGAAAACACGGGGCAAACCACCGGAATCCTCGGCGGTAACAATGCAGCCGGTATACGTTTTCTGATTGCCTTCTTCGATAAATGCGCTGTTGCCTTTGCTCCAAAAAATAATGGACTCATCGGCATTTGCGTAGCGAATGCCAGAGGCAGAAAGGGTCTGCGGTAAGCTAAAGGTGCGACCATCATTCAAGCGAATATGAACGCTTCCGTTCGGCGTTGGGGGTTCGTTGGCTATTGGCAGCGCCACCGTATCGTCTTTATAGAAAACTGTGGCAATACTTTTATCGTCGTTACAGAGATACGTCTGCGAACTCACCTCTGATACATTATTCGTCGACGTACTGACCGGCGGCGTCGGTCGCAAGGCGACGTACCACACGTACGCTCCAGCGGCAATGAGCAGTAAAATGAGGCCGGTGAAAGTTAGCTTTTTTGTATCCATCATAGTATGGTATACCCTTTATCCTTTTACTTAAAGTAAATCGTTGACTAACGTTTTTTTCAGTAAGAGCTCAGTAAAAAATATGCCCGCCATTGTGCGTGGGAGACTGCGATGTTCGTCAATAATAACAAAGTCCGACAATAAAGCTTCTACCTCGTTTCTATTTAGAAAGTAAATCGGCGTCTTGCTCTTGACTGCCGTTTCTATAAAATGAGTTTCCGGTCCTTTGGTGCTAAAAAAACGAACCAACAAAAGTGACCCTGACTGCGTATGTTTTGCTACCTGCTGCGCATAAGTAACCCGTGCTGCTGCAGCAAGACAGTGAAGCGCCGCCTAATCAAGTACAACATCAAAACTTTTTTTATCCAGAACGAACGACCAGCTGCAGCGCCGCCGACAACAAACGCGCAGCCGGAAAGTTTTGTTTCTGTTGCCTTCTTTGCTAACGCAATCGCTTTTGGTGAAATATCAAAACCTAAGACTTCATGGGAACCATGCCTTGCTAGGTAGCGCGTCTTTGCGCCGGTACCACAACCAACATCAATAGCCGACTTGCCGACAAGCACTTCTTTATCAACTAGTTCCTGAAACCAATCAGCCTGCGTCCCCTGCCAAGGAATATGCTCGAGTGGCTGATTATAAAACTCGTCCCAAAAATCTTTTGTCATTATTGGTTACCAATTTTTTCCGTCTACTGGTGTTGGAGAAAGTGTTTCTGGGTCAATGCCGTCAAGACAGCGTACGTTAATGGCAATTGTTTTGTTTCCTTCTTTGTCGCTGCCGCGAGCGAACGACTCTATACCACACGTTGTACAAAAAAGATGGTTTATTTTTTTTGTATTAAATAGGTAGCTCGTCAGATTATCTTCACCGGACAACAGCTCAAACTGATTTTGAGGTACAAACGTTAGGATGGCACCGAGTTTACCGCACCGTGAACAATTGCAAGTTAACAGCTTAGCCAGATCGGTAGTCACGCTGTAGCGAACGGCGCCGCATTGACAGCCACCAGTATAGGTTTGCATAAATATAGCTAGCGTAAGTAACAAGTGTAAGTGTAACGCATGGCCTACGGTTTGACCAAAAGAGCTTGTAATTTCCGGCGTACGACTTTGGCCTCTTTTTCATTATCATTATGCACTTCAAAAAAGAGAGTACACCGTTTCGAAGGCGGCAGTTCAGCGTACTTGCGCTGTCGACGATAGGCGTCCTCCCAAGAAGTTGCCGAATAAAAACCTGCTCCGATTTCTTTGTATGGGCTCTGTGCTTTTGAAGCGTTTTCTCTGCCATGTTAAAGTAGACCATTACCTGTTGGTAGCAAAACTTTGTCGCCAGTCGCTTCACTAAGCGACGAATATCTTCGGCAAGAGTACTATTTGTCAGCACGATGGTTACTCCAGCTTTTAGTGAAAACTGAAGCACGGTACGAAAGAGCAAAAATTTTAGATTTGGATTTTTAAAAGACGTCAATAAGCGGTGGCATGGACGGAAAGTAAGAACCGCCTCCGCCACCGCCTGCTGCCGGTGGAGCAACCGATACAATGTCGTCATTAGTGATGGTGCAGGTCTTCACGTCGCCCAGGGCAAGCGTAATCGTGCCGTCCGTGGCGCAATTTCCACCAATGACAGACGTGTAGCCAGAAGTGGAAGTCTCAGAAACCGTGTGTAATCCTACGGTGGTTGTGCCTACCACTCCCGATGTCACACTACCGCCATTGATAAAAAGCGGGAAATCAGAAATGACTTTGGTGGCACCATTGTCGTTGATAACAATTTTATTCACGATGAGCTGAGGCGCCACATCGTCATTGGTGATGGTGCGGCTTTTAGTTTCCCCTGCCGCAATCGTCCCCGAACAATCACCAGAACCAGTTTGGGTATAGCCAACCGGAACGACTGGTTCGGTTACCGCATAAGCACCGGTATCCAACGTTACGTCTACGTCAGCAGCAGAACCGGCAAAAGAACTTGGTGAAACAGCCGTGCTGGTAACCTGAAGAGTAAAGTCAGAAGGAACTGCCGTGCCACCATTATCGTTGATGACCGTCTTGATGACATGCAGCGTAGCGGAAACAGGAGGAGCAGGTGTGTAAGTTGGCCCCAAAATGATCTTGTTAAGCAATGCTACGTCACCACCCAATGTCAAAGCTCTACCATCTAAAGAAACCTCAGATTCAAAATGGACGCCAACGTACTCACTTGCCAATACACATCACCGGCTCTCGCACCGTTGATTAGCGTAATCGGCCCAGAGGATACCAAGTCACTCGATGCTCTAAAAATATATACACCAGACCGTCAAGGATAAATATGCCACCGTTTAATCGTCCGGCCCCAATATCATAGACGCCAGGGGCAAGCACTAAACCATCAAGGACGGGGCCGACACTGCCTGTAGAAATCTGGCCAGACAAATCGCTGTTGGCGGTTGAAAGATCTGCCTGAACACTAGGATTTAAAATTGCTACGCTTGGAGAAACTGCGTCGGTAACCTATATGGCGCCACCAACCATCGCTGCCGTTAAGGCACTAATGCCAGCACCGGTGCTGTTTAAGCCAACCTCTCCAGATACTGTCCCCGTTCCCGTAATTGCTGTTTGGGCAATGATAGAAAATGGTACCGCAGCGCCCAACCCCGGATCGGTAGCGGCAAAGGCGATAGGTCGTCCTGTTATGCCAGGTACGAGAGCAAGCACTACTATAACCGCAAAAACCCTGTTCATCATTTTCATACGTTGTCTGTTAAAAAATAACTCCTTTTTAAACCTTTGCTATAGCTTACTTCCTGACAATGTTTACTATGCTAATACTTCAATTGTCTTTAAGTAGTCCGTCAATATTTGCTTCAAGAACTTTTGTAATTTTTGTTAAAGTATCGAGTCGTGGGTTGATGTTCTCGCCCTGTTCAATCTTAATAATGGTGTTGTTGGCGACATCGGCAAGTTTGGCGAGACGATCTTGTGAGAGCCCTTTCTTTTTTCTCAATCTTTTTAGGTTTTTTGAAAGTGGGTGCTTTTGTTTTTGCATAAGTAAATTATGATAGTACTATTATGTTGCAGTACCTGAGTAGTTGGTCTATAGCGCAAACCCTAATTATACGCAACGGGTGTTAGCGCGAGACGTGAATGGCTCGGCAAACTGTGTCGCGGCGCTCACGGCATTTTTACGTTTTAAAAAAAAGAATACCTTACACGACCAGTTAGCTAATGCCATCGGATGAACTGGTTCGTTAGCTATTTAAAAATAATCTTGCTACACGCAATTCTTCAAAACTGAAACTGTCACCAAGGACTTGGCGCACAGGAGCAAGGCGTGTCTCGCCATCTCGTTTTTTTATTTTTTCAAATGCACGTATCATTTTCTCAAAGCGTTCTGACTTCGGCCTAAGATAGGCAAGGTCAACACGTGGATCAATCTTTTTTGTGGCTACTAGCTTCTCGAGATGGGTAAGAATAGTACCAAGGTTTAATCCCCTTTCTTTGGCCATACCCTCAAGCGAAAGTTTTTTCGAGAGAAGTTCGCGCGTTATAGCATACGTCGAACGTTTACTCTTTTCTTGTCGCACCGCGTGATCCGCTTTGACGCTTCCACCGCAACGACGAATGTATCCGTTTTGTTTTTTTAAAAGGTCAGCTGCCGAAACGCTTAAAAATTGCTCTCGAGCAACTTGGGAGGCGTCGCGAAATTCACTGTCCTTAATACGAATGGCCGGATGCACTTCAAGTGCGCGCTCGTTCAGGCCAGCAAGCGTCAGCCCCGACAAGGTACGAACACGTGAGAGCGCCACGTATCCCTGACCGTACTCAAAGACCTGCGACAAATCCATATGCGCGGCATCAAGCGACATCCCCTGACTTTTATGCACCGTCATCGCCCACGCTAACCGCAGCGGCACTTGCACAATGCGTGCTAAGATAGTGCCGCCATCTTCGATGCTCCACTCAAGTGGTGTGGCTTCCACATTACGACCGGTATTGGTTTTTACCATAGGGTACCCACTTTCTTTTGAGAAGCCGACTACGGTTCCCAGCGTCCCATTTACAAACCGATAGCTGGCGTCATTCTTTGTAAACATCACTCGCGCACCAACTTTGAGTACCAACGTTTCTGGTGACAGACAACCTTTCTTGAGCGTAGCCACAAACTCGGCTGGTCCACGATTGGTCATGACGAATGTTTCCTCTGCGCCCGACAACGTTCGAAGTTCAGCGCTGTTGATATGGTCAACGTCAACATTATGGGAAAAAAGTTGCGTTACGCCAGAACGCGCAACGTCAGCCGAACGCTGTTTTAGTAAGGCGTGGTGAGTATCGTTAATGGTTCCTCGGCGCATGGCAGAAAGTAAATCCAAAAAGGACGAATCTTCTTGTCGGTGTTGTTCCGAAAGATAGCAAACCGTTGGATGCAGCTTGTTCCATGCTGTCGATGAAAAAGCAAAAGAGTGACCATTATCTTCTAAAGAGACTAGCGACGACTGCTTGTTCTCTTCTTGCTCTCTTGTTACTACCGGCGGCAGTTGAAAAAAATCGCCGACCAACACGACCTGTAACCCTCCAAATGGCTCAACGCCACCGCGAACTTTCCTACAGACTGCTTCTACCATGCTCAAAGTGTTTGCTGAAAGCATAGAAATCTCGTCGATAATGAGGATGCGAGTTTCACGCACTCGCTTGGCGATGCGCGTGTTTCCCGCAATCCTGCTAAGGTAGGATGGCGTCATGACGCGCTTCACGCCAACGCCGCTCCATGAATGAATAGTGCGCCCACCAATGTGTGTGGCCGCAATGCCGGTAGAAGCGGTAATCGCTGGCTCAATTCGATGGTCGCGCAACCACTGCACGAAGCGATTGATTGTGTGCGTTTTCCCGCTTCCCGGTTCGCCAGTTATAAACACAGAGGTACCGGTTTTCAAAATAGAAAGAGCTTCGTCTTGAGTCATGAATAAAAGTTTATGTTACGTTGTGCTGTCTTTTGGTTGACGGCCAAACCTATTGGTAAAAATTTCAAAAAATAATTTTAACTCCCTCTCTACCCTAGCATAAGAAAAAGTTTCTGCCACGCGGACAGAAACTTTTTCTCTTAGGAGAAGGAGGGAGTCGACTACAAGTTTCCTCGTCTTCCGCCTCGGAACTCGCGGGCCGCCCCTCGCAGTCTCGCTCGCCAGCAGGCGTCGCGAAACATCGCTGCGGTCTTCGAATCCCTACGCGAATGAAGCAGTTCATTCGCTCCTCTCCTAGGTTATTACAATTGTAATCTATAAAAATGAAACCTAGGTATTTTTTGATTGATGTTCGAACTTTCTTTGAGCAAAGCGAACAATCTCAACGCCAAATGAAACTTCCGCCCGCGAAAGGAAATCGGATGGCCGCGCCAAGGGCGCGATCCCATTTCGGATTCTGATTCCGATTCCCAATTTTGGCGGTGTTTTTTGATTGATGTTCGAACTTTTTTTTGACAAAAATCCTGCAAACTAATTTGGACTCGGCGGGGCAAACTATTTTTCTGGGGGAATGGAATTGCCCCGCCTCGGCTTTCTTCCCGCCCGCAGGAGGGGTCTGGGGAGGAATCCGCGCGGGTTTTTGAACCTTTCCTTTTTCGTTTCCGAATTTCGTGTCAGTTGAAAACTGGCGCGCCACCTTAATCTATTTTTTTAATAATCGCCTTCGTTGCATCAACTTCTACTTTATCTCCGTCTTTCACAAACTTTGTAACTACTTTTAGACCAACAACGCAAGGAATATTTAATTCTCGGCTAACAATTGCCGCATGGCATGTCAAACCACCCTCATCTGTAACGATCGCTGCAGCTTTTTTCATAGCAGGCACAATACTTGGCGTTGTCGCAGAAGAAACCAATACATCACCCTGTTCCATTTTTGCCATATCTTCCGACAAATTTATAATTTTTGCTTTTCCAACAACCTTGCCACGACAGGCGGTTGTTCCTTTTAACTCTTTGATATTCGATAAATCCTGCGTTTCTTCATTTCTTTTTATTGAGCTTTTCGAAAATTCTTCTGCTTCCTCACCAATTAAAGTTATCACGGAGCCATCGTCATTTGGTAAACAGACGTGAAAATTCTTTATATTGTTGGCAATAGACCAGTCAATATTTTCTCCATTCAAAGCTTTTTCCAATATATCAATGGGAGTGGAGCGAACTTGCTCAAGTGAAATAAAAAGTCGTTTTGCAATTTCTCTACATAATTTTTCTATGTGATAATATGACTTGCTTTGGTAATCTTTTCTTCTTGGTTTAGCCCAAATAACTCTACTGACAATTTTCAGAATAAAATTGTCTAATCCCTCAGGTTTTAATTCTTTCAGATATTCCTTTTTTAATTTAGCCACTTGTTCTCTTTTTTCCTCCAGTTCATTTAATTTTTGTCGTGGCGAAGTATTCTTGTCCAGAAAATCAATAATAAATCCATAAAAATCTTTTTCCAAAAAGCCGGACCCATATAAACATAATAAATCCAACCATACTTTTTAGAATGTTGGGAAAGATTTAAATAAAAATCTGGGTATTTGTTTTTTATATCTTCTAAACTTTTACTTTTTACATCAGCTTGCCATCCCGCATTATCCCAATAAATATTCATCAATTTGAGCAAAGCCTCTTCTTGATCTTGAGCAAAAGAATTATTTTCTGGCTCAGTAAAAACAGAGTAATAATCTTGGAATTTTTCTTCTGTTACTTTTTCTTTCAAAATTCTATTTAAGTTACCCTCAACAAAAGAAAAATTTAGGAAATCTAAAATTGGCAAGGATGTGCCATAAGCATATTCATCCTCCTGCATATCAATAAATTTTTTGAATAAAGAAATTAATTCGGTGCCAGTAAATTTTGTTAAATCCTTTTCAAAAATATTTTCCTCTGTCCAAGCATTCAGTTTTTCGCCCCATTCAATTGACTTATTGATTAAATGCTCAAAATTTCCAAAATCTTCAAGCACTTTTGCCTTTAGTTCCTCATGACTTTTTATCCATGTTGAAAAATCAGCCAAATACTCTATCTGATTATTTTTTGAGGCAATTCCTAAAACGGCTCTTGAAATACCTAATAATTTAGGGTATTTAAAAAAACTATGCGTCCGCAACCAATTTCTCAAATAAGGAGAATTGTAATCATGTGCCGCTACTTCTCATTTATAATTTTTGTATGACATATTTTTATTTAGTTAACGTTGTAATTGGTCTTGATTGGGTAATGTAAAAAATTGAATTTTCCATTGCCCATTCAATATCGCAAGGAAACTTATAATGTTTCTCAATGGTAGTAATTATTTTAGCTAAAGCCATTATTTGTTGCCCAGATAATTTTTTAATTTTTTGTTTTTTGGAAGAAACAGCAACCCACTCATTACCACCTTGTACTTTTTTAACCAGCATTTTATTCTGTTCAACAACATTGATGTCTAAAATAATTTCTTCATTTTTTTCAACAACATAACTATCCGGCGTAATTTGTCCTGAAACAATTGCTTCTCCAAGACCATAGCCAGCTTCAATGATGAGTTGATTATTATCTTGTGTTACTGGGTGAACTGAAAAAGCAATGCCGGAAATTTCACTATCCACCATTTTTTGTACAACAACCGCAACTGCTATTTTCTGTTTATGAAGCTCTTTTTCAAAACGATAAAAAATAGCACGAGGCGTAAATAACGAAACCCAACATTTCTTTACATTTTCAAGTAAAGTTTCTTCGGTGGTATTAAGATAACTTTCAAGCTGACCAGCCCACGCCGCACTTGCAGAATCTTCGGCGGTAGCCGATGATCTCACAGCTACATATCTCGCACTAAGGTTTTTGAAAAATTTTTTAACTTCTTTTGCAAGGTCATCTGGAAAAGTCGCACCAATAATTAATGCCTGAATTTTTTCCGAGGCATTTTCTATGGTGCTCATTTCTTCATGATTAACAGTGTGTAAGATTGAATCAATTTCAACATTCAAATCCGTTTCTTCAAAAAATTTTTCAAAGGCGGTCGAAAGAATAACAAATCCTGAAGGTACCGGAACATCAGCTTGTATCATTTCGCCAAGAGAAGCTCCCTTGCCACCCGCGAGAGAGCCGTCGTTTTTATTCAAATTTTGAAAATCTCTTATTAATTCCATATTTTTATTTCATTAAGTCGTCAAGGCCAATACCTAAGCCCTTTGCAATTTTCATTACTGTTTGAATAGATGGCTTAGTTATGACATTGGTTTCAATTTTGGTAAGTGTTGTATAGGGAAGATCGGATTTCCTCGCCAATTCGTCCTGTGTCAAACCCTGCTTATTTCTAAGTTGTTTTATCTTATCCCCAATGGTTTCATTATTGTTTTGACTTTTCATAGTTTCCTAAGTATGATAGTATTAGTATGGGTGCTTATCTAACCCTTCATAAATATACTAACAAATTTTATGAAATCAATCAAATTAAAAATAAGGGAAGCCCGCTTTTGGCCAACCCCGCAGTAGCGGGGCAAGGATAAAAAATCCAATTTGCGCTTAAAATCAGCTGGCGAGCCCTCGCAGAGAGCGAGCCAACAAACACCGCCAAGAATCACATTTCGAAAAATCAGGGTTGGTTGCCTCGGCGCGTTGCGCCGAGGCTGTTTCTTACGATTTCACAAAAAGTGAAAATTTGCGGTGAAATTATATCCTTTGCGCGAACCTTTTTCGAGAAGAAACCTTGACCGCACCCCGCCTCTTTTGTCTGGGGAAATGGTGGCGGGGTGCGGAATTCGGACTCGCCCGCGCGGAGGAGGGGTCTGGGGAGGAATCCGCGCGGGCTTCGGCTTTCTTTTTTTAAAAAATTGGCGGCTAATTTCTTTTGATATCTGCAAAAATCATTTTAACTATTTCAGGAAATTTGGCGATATTGAAATGCCCGCCCTTGCTCTTGTAAATCACAACGTGAGCGTTTTTCAATTTTTGCTTGTATTTATCAGCATGAGTGGCGGGCACAACATCGTCGTCTTTTGAAAATAGTAAATGGAGATTTTCGCAGTTCTTCTGAATCAACGACAAATCACTGCCGAGCGTAAATCCACCGACCAAATCTTCGCCTGACAATGTATTATCAAAAGGCGGACAAACTAAATATGCCGACAAGGCTTTTTTGCGAAGTTTATTTTCAGAAAGATATTTTGCAAGGAAAACTCCGCCCAAAGATGAACCGATCAAAATATACTCATTTTTGACAAGAGATAAATATCTCTCAAAAAATATCTTCCAATCTCTGTACTTCGCAAAATCCTGCAAAGGCATTCGTGGCGAAATTATCTCAAACTTTTTACCCAAACTTTTTTCTAAGTAATCTCCAGCCCAAGAAATCTTTTTCTTTGTCGTTACTTTTTTGGTTTTCAGGTAACGCAAATAATCCTTCTCATTTTTGAAGGTCATTCCTCCGTGGACTAATAGTACTTGGATTTTCTTTGTTGCCATAATTATTTTTGCTTTTGGCTTTTAATAATCTCGGAAGCAAGTTTTTTCAATTCTTCTGGGTCAGCCATTGGCCCGCTTCCAGAAGAAATCCAACCCTCATATTTCTCAAACCAAAATTCTTTTTCACTCAAAACTTGCTTCCAGATACCTTTCTTTAGGTTTTCTGTTCCGTGAAGCGGAACAAGTTTGATGTGTGCGTGATCAATTCCCGTTCCTTCCATCATCAATCCAACTCGTCCGACATCGTCAAAATAATTTTCCAATATATTCGCAACTTTTTTGGAAGCGATGATAAATCTTTGCAAAACATCGTCTGGCATTTTCAAAACATCGCTTCCAAAATGTTGCTTTGGAATGACGCACGAAAAACCTTTTGTATTTGGGTCAATGGCGAGCCAAGCCATAAATTCTTCGTCCTCCCAAAATAACCCTGCTGTTTTGATATTTCCAGAGGAAATCTCGCAGAAAATACATTTGTTGTCTTTTGTTGTTGCTTCGTATTTTGCCATAGAATTATTATTTTTTTGTTTTCTGCTTAAGATATTCTTTTAGTTTGGCGAATGGCTTTATTTGTAAATAAGTTTTTTGTCGTCCTCTTCACTAAACGAAGCACGGGTTACAGAATATCCTTGCGGGATAAAAATCTTATCCCAACCATAGCTGTTTTCGCCAGAAGGCACTTCCGCAATTTGTCCGTCTAAACTTCCCTCAAATAACTCCAAATCTTTCCCATCAAAATACCCGAACACGCAACGAGCCGTTGCGTTTCTAGCTTTGCCGTCTATCATTGAGCAAATCGTCTCAAATGGCACTTTCTCCACAAAAAACTTTATGAAAGGCCCCGGCAGTCCGCCAAGCGCCATAAACTCCAAAGCAACATCCTCGACAATAACTGGCTTCTTGATTTTCTCGTATACTTGGCGGACTTTATGTTCGACTATCTCTTTGAGGTCAAGTGGCTGGCTTTCGTCCAAATCAAGTTTTACATGGTCAACGGAATGTCCAAGATATTTTACGAGATAGTCGGCCTTATTTTGGTTACCAGTTATGAATGTGATGTTTGCCATAAATTTATTTTAATAATTTATCAGCCGATACTTTAAGCGCATCAGCCAACTTTTGAATTGTCGCAAGGGTAGGATTTTTCTTGCCGTTCTCAATGTTACTAATATAGCCTCTGTCCACCCCTAAAGCTCGCGCAATATCTCCTTGCGACATTTTCTTTTTAGCTCTGATGCGCTTCATGTTTTGGCCAAGTTTTTCTGAAGCTGGATTCATATTCTTGTAATTTTCTTAGTAACTGCACCAACGAAAAGACGGTACGCTTTTCGTTGTTCTTTTTTATAAATATATGGAACGGCCAAAACAGATTTACATTTTGAACAGGTCAAGTTTGAAATTTTGTTTATGGGAAGTTTTTGAAAATTTGCCAAATTTTCTGGCGCAAAAATCCTATCCAAATAAAGACGCTCTAGTGGGCCGGGGCCGTCTTTTTGATAAACAAGGATTTTTCCGCCACAATGTTCGCAAAGAACATTCAAAAACCGAGAGTACCCACCTCGGGAGTTACGGTATTTATCAGATTTGAATTTCATATCCATAGTTATTCACATTTTACACTTTGTTATACTTCCAGACAATGTTATACTATAATCCATCATGTATATTTTTATGAATGTAGCCGCCGAATTTCCGAAAACCCCCAGTCCGAAACCCGCCCTCATTCCTCCCCGACCCCTCCTGCGGGCGGGAAATCAGTCGAGGCAGGGCGAATCCATTCCCCCAGACAAATTGTTTCGCCCTGCCGAGTCCATTTTTAATCATTTGGATTTTGCTCGAAATAGTTTCGAACTTTGTCCAACAAACACCGCCAAAATTGAAAATCGGAATCGGAAGCAAAAATGCGGTCGGCGCAAAGTGCCGTCTGTTCTGAATTCCCCCCAAAAAATCCTGATTCTAAAAGGATTTTCCACGCTCCGCGTGGCTCGTCGTTTGCCAATACAATTCTATGAATAATCAAACCAAAAAGTTTTTCATATATACTCGCAAGTCTACGGACGACAAAGACAGACAAGTCCGCAGTATTTCTGACCAGTTGAGTGAGTTAAAAGATTTAGCGTTGAAAGAGCAACTGGAAGTGATAGATGTCTTTGTCGAAAAGCAGACCGCCAAAATACCAGGCCGTCCTGTGTTTAACGAAATGATGTCGAGAATGGAAGCGGGCGAAGCATCTGGTATTTTGGCGTGGCACCCTGACAGATTGGCGAGAAATTCCGTAGACGGCGGGCAAATAATCTATCTTGTTGATACCGGAGTTATCCAAGAGCTAAAATTCCCGACTTTCTGGTTTGATCCGACACCGCAAGGAAAGTTTATGCTTTCAATCGCTTTCGGGCAGTCAAAATATTATCAACGGACTTGGTTTGCTGGGGCGGCGAGGCGGATTGCTTTCCACTTCAAATTTTCAATATCTTTTGCAAAATCCGTTTTACTACGGCGTTATCCGCTACAACGGCGAATTGTACGAAGGAAAGCACGAACCGATTATCACAAAGAAACTTTTTGACCAAGTGCAGGAAGTAATGAAGCGAAAGAGTAAACCGCAAAAAGCGGACAAGATGAAATTTTTTCTCTATCGCGGATTTTTCAAGTGCGGCGAGTGCGGATTTACAATTACCGCCGATAAAAAGATAAAACCAAGTGGCAAAGAATATATTTACTACTACTGCACCAAGAAAAATCCGCGCCACGACTGCTCGCAAAATGTCTTTACGAGAGAAGAAAAAATTTCATCTCAAATCAAAACGGAAATTCAAAAAGTTTCTTTGTCTGACGATTGCGCTGGTTGGATGTTGGCGGAAAATGAAAAAGACAAATTAGCGGAAGCGCAATCGTCAAACTTTTTTGCTCAAAAAACCAAAGCGGACATTTCAAAACTTGATGAGAAGTTGGAAAAACTGATGACTGCCTATCTTGAGAGCGTCTTGAATGTCCGAGAATATCAAGAGGCGAAAAACAAGCTCGTCAATCAAAAACAAGTTTTGAAAGACAAATTGAACGCTTTTGAGCAAAAAAGCAATAATCGGTTCGAACTCGCCGCCCAATTCATAA
>Ga0210057_1001074_pt1 | contig 42649 bp, 39 predicted proteins | sample CryGeyCG2114_010_2_FD_183968 | JGI IMG/M metagenome (GOLD analysis project Ga0210057, IMG submission 183968) | Groundwater microbial communities from aquifer - Crystal Geyser CG10_big_fil_rev_8/21/14_0.10 (SPAdes) (version 2) | ecosystem: Environmental > Aquatic > Deep subsurface > Groundwater ... | reverse complement strand
CATAAATGAGTTGATTTGTCTAAAAAACAGAGCAATAACCTGAGATTTTCAAGAAAAATAAGTTAAATTTGACAAACTGTCAAATGGATATTTAGGATGAAATAGTTAGCAAACTGTCAAACTTGGGTTATAAATTTTAAAAAATGAAAACTGATTTATAAACTTATTGGTGTTTTGTTACTCGTAAGTGGATTAAACCATTCCCCTCAGCTTTTCTGCAGTAAGAATCTTGCGTATCGCAACAATATATGTGTTCGTTCTAAAATCGTGCTCATTCTGAGAGTACATGTTCCAAATACCACTAAACGCAGTAACCATCTTTTCTTTGAGACGTTTCTTTACTGTCTCTTCATCCCAATAATATCCATACATATTCTGGATCCATTCAAAATAAGAAACGGTGACTCCGCCAGAATTTGAGAGAATGTCGGGTAATACTAACACATTGTTTTTATGTAAAATGTCGTCCGCACTGGACGTTGTTGGACCGTTTGCTAATTCCAATATTATCTTCGCTTTTACTGCAGACGCATTTTCTGTTGTTATCACACCACTTAACGCAGAAGGTATTAAAATAGAACAACCAGTTACTAAAAGTTCTTTATTAGTTATTTTTGTCCCAGAATAATTCACGACAGACCCTGTTTCTTTTTTAACTCGAATAAGTTCAGTAATGTCCAATCCATTTGAATCAAAAATACCGCCTTGAGAATCAGAAACTGCAAGTATTTTAAACCCTTTTTCAAAAAGAAGTTTTGCCATGTTCATTCCTGCATTACCAAAACCTTGCACAGCAACTGTTTTTTCTTCCAGGCCTATTTTTTTAATGGCTTCTTCCAACACGTACACGCCACCAAGTGCAGTTGCAATATCTCTGACAAGTGATCCACCTAATTCTAACGGTTTTCCGGTAATCATGCCCGGTGCATGTTCTCCCGTAATCTTTTCAAACTCATCAAGCATCCAAGCCATAATTTGTGGAGTGGTATAAACATCAGGCGCAGGAATATCTTTTGTCGGACCAAGATGTTCATGAAACGCACGGACAAACTGTCGGCTTAACCCTTCAATCTCATGAGAAGACAATTCTTTAGGATTAACAGTAACCCCACCTTTTCCGCCGCCGAACGGAATGTCGGCAACGGCGGTTTTCAATGCCATCCAAAATGCAAGTGACGTAACTTCGTCCAAATCAACGTCAGGATGGTACCTAATTCCACCTTTAAAAGGGCCCCTAGCATCATTAAACTGGACATGGTATGCTGAATATTTCTTTCCATTCACGTCTAACTCTGACTGCAAAACTTTTTTGGGAGTTGAAAGCAGTTCTAATTCTTTCTTGGTTAAACTCATTAACGGAGCAATCTTTCGTAAGAATGTCGTAACAGCTTCAAAGGTCATACATTTTTATCGAAATACCTTATATTTAAACATTTGTGGAATGGAGAATAAATGTGGGGGGTATATGCACTACTGTCCAAAATTCCCATGTGCAAGATTTCCTGCCAGTTCTTTAAGAGTATCAACATATTTGTCAAGATCTTTAATTGGTTTTTGGGCAACGCCACTGTCCATTGCCGCTTTCGCAACAGCAGGAGCAACGTGATACAAAACACGTGGGTCGAATGGTTTTGGGATAATATATTTCTTGCCAAAGGAAAACATCTTTCCGTACGCAGTAACAATTTCTTGAGGTACTGGTTCGTGTGCAAGGTCTGCCAATGCATGGACGGCTGCTAATTTCATGTCTTTATTTATTGTCGTTGCACGGACATCAAGAGCACCACGAAAAATGAACGGAAATCCCAAAACATTGTTCACTTGGTTAGGATAGTCGCTCCGTCCCGTTGCCATGATGATATCATCCCTTGCGCTGGTTCCATCTTTGTACGTAATTTCAGGATTTGGATTTGCCATGGCAAAAACGATTGGAGATTCATTCATTGAACGAATCATGTCTTGTGACAACAATCCACCTTGAGAAACCCCAATAAACACGTCAGCACCAACGATGGCATCAGTTAATTTTATTTCTTTTTCCTGAGCAAACTGTGTTTTATATTGATTACCACTTCTCGCCCTGGTTATTAACCCCTGACTATCAAACATAAAAATATTCTTTTGTGTAACACCAACATCAACAATAAGTTTTGCACATGCAATTCCTGCGGCGCCTGCTCCTACCATAACAACTTTTATTGCCCCAATGTTTTTTTTTGCTATTTCTAACGCATTTAATAATCCAGCTGCAACAATGACTGCCGTCCCATGCTGATCATCATGAAACACGGGAATGCTCATTCTTTCACGAAGTTTTTCTTCAATTTCAAAACATTCAGGAGCTTTAATATCCTCAAGATTTATACCACCAAATGTTGGTTCTAACGACGCAACAATGTCAATAAACTTTTGTGGATTACGCTCGTTAATCTCTAAATCAAACACGTCAATGTTTGCGAACCGCTTAAATAGAACACCCTTTCCTTCCATGACGGGCTTTCCTGCTAACGGCCCAATATTACCTAAACCAAGAACAGCCGTACCATTACTTATTACGCCAACAAGGTTTCCCTTTGCAGTATATTTGTACGCGTCGTCTGCATTTTTGTTAATTTTTAGACAGGGATACGCCACGCCAGGTGTGTATGCCAGCGAGAGTTCATCTGCTGTTGTACATTGTTTTGTAGGAATAACTGCAATCTTTCCTGGAGATGGATGAGAATGATACTCTAATGCTTTTTGTTCGTCTTTTTCCATTTTATATCTTTAGAAATAGAATGTATATAAATATTTGGAATGAAGGATTAATCAAAACTTACTTATACACAATCCTTACAACGTCACCATCTTCTGGAACATACTGAGCATAGTCGTAGGACAGTTCATCATTTACAAATAATGATAATTCTGTATCGGCATCACGACACAAGGTTTCGCCCCGTATAAAGATACATTCGGCATTCAAAGCAACGTTAACTTTTTCAAGTACATGGTCCAACGAAATGCCAGAAGAGAAAACGGAAACTGTTGGACCATCAAATGTAACAAAATTATCTTTATTGTTTGTATTTTGTGAGAAATCAACTTGTTCCGAATTAATTATAACTGACAGGGAAAATTGTATTGCATTTGTTATGTATGGATACAAATCATACTCGCCACATACATTTCGTACACACATATTTTGTGAACATAAAACCCGTACAGGAACATCATCGCACGTCAGATAACAATCAGTATCGGACTGGCACAATCGCGGCTCTACATTTATCGACTGAACATCTTCTTCAGTATTAATGAAGCCAGGAATGGTAAAACCTATGATAATCAATGCTAATAATATAAGCATCCCTACTTTGTACACACGTTGTGAATTTTTCCGTTTTGCCATGATATATTAAAGAAAAAGAAAAAGAAGTTAAAAAACTTTCTACTTAACAACAAGTGTTCCCACCATTCCTCGCCATTCTTCACAGCTTGTACAAAGGAACTCGTATGAACCTGCTTTAGATACAGTAAACTCGATTGTGGTTGAACCTAAAACGTCTTTTGTAACTCCTAAACCAGGAATAGCAAACGTGAAATCTAAATTGACGGGGTCCACTCTCAATTTTACTCTATCTCCTGCCTGCACGGTAACTTGTTCAGGTGAAAATAACCATCGTTTTGCTGTAAGTGCGACGGTAACATCTCTTCCGAGAGGTTCTGGAACTTCAACAATAGGTTCAGGTTCCGTAGGTACTACTGGTTCTTCAACAACTTCAACAGGTACTTCCAACTCTACTGGAACTTGAGTTGGCTCAACGTCAGAGAGAGACAATGCTGTATCAATCGCTTGTTCAAACACAGAAAATGGTTGAGCACCAGAAACCATAACTCCGTTAATGAAAAATGCAGGAGTTCCTGAAACGCCAGCCCGTGTTCCGTCTGCCAAGTCTTTCTGAACCTCTGCAGCCATACTACCAGAATCCAAACACGTATTAAACTGGTTTGTGTTGAGGTCTAAGTTTAACGCATACCGTTTAAGATTAGTAACATCTAACATGTTTTGGTTCGCAAATAATTGATTGTGCATTTCCCAATACTTACCCTGTTCGCCCGCACATTCAGCAGCCTCTGCAGCTTTTTGTGCCATAGGATGAAGAGTATTTAAAGGGAAGTCACGGAAAACGTACTTCACTTTACCAGTATTGATATATTTTTCAACAATCTGAGGATACGTTTCAGCAACATACTTTCCACAGAATGGACATTCATAATCGCTAAATTCTATTATTGTTACCGGTGCACCAGTGTTTCCTTTTACAGCGTCGTCATCTGCTGTTACATCTGCAAGCGGACCAAGTTCTTGTATTTCAGTACTATCGTCAACAATGTTATTCTCATTAAGGTCAAATCCTTGTGGGAAGAATAGTGCACCGTCTTTCGTAACATATGAATCGACAGATTGACCAGCAACAGAGAGTGTTACCATGTATAATTGGCTCAATTCTTGAGAACTTTCAATTTCGGCAGTGAACGGTGGTTGAAGCAAATTACTGTTCACATATGTTACTGCTTTTTGTTCAGCTTCAGACAATGATAATGTTGAATCTCCCGTTAAAGAATTTCCTTCAGAAAGATGAAATCCTTGTGTAAATACCGACACAACAAGAAGGAGTACAAGAATTCCTGCCAACGTTTTCCATGTAGAAATTTCTTTGAAAAGACCAGTTCCTGAATCAGATTCACTTTCATCCCAAGGATCAACAGGTTTTGACACAGGGGAAGAAAAATTATCTTTTTTTGATTCTATTTGTTTCGTTTCAAACTGCGGTTTTATGGTTTCTTCTTTTTTCTTAAAAATTGGATCTTCGTTTATGACATGAACCGAAACGGAATCTTTCGTATCGAACACAAGTGGTTTACCAGCACTCTTTGGAATGGACTTAACAGGTTTTGCTTTTGTTCCTATTTTTTTTTCTTTCTTTGAAGAAGCACGTACTTTCTCAACTTTTACTTCCTCTTCAATAAGATCTTCATCAAGAAATTCTTCTCCTAAATACGACTCGTCAATTTCATCTAATTGTTTTTGTTCCATAAAATCACCCTCTTCTATTGTACGTTTGTAATTTTTGGGGAAGATGATTTATAAATATTTATATGATTTAGAAGATATTCTTATACAGAGATAAACAATTTATTGTTTTTTGGTTATTTCGGTGTTTTTTGATATTTCCAGAATCACCCATATTATTTTATCTTCGATTATTTTTGTGTGCTAACTTTCCACCAGAGATACTTTCAATAACACCATCTTTTATATGTATTGTTTTCTCTGAATAATCAACAAGATTTGTATCGTGCGTTACCAAAATGATAGTCTTTTTCTCGTCAGTATGAAGCTGTGCTAACATATCCATAACCTGTTCGCCAGCTTTCGAATCCAAGTTTCCTGTTGGCTCATCCGCAAGGATAATCTCAGGATCGTTGATTAAAGCCCGTGCAATCGCGACTCGTTGTTGTTGACCACCACTAAGTTCTGTCGGTTTGTGGTCCATCCTATCTCCAAGACCAACTTTTGTCAAAAGACTTTTTGCTCGTGCAACTCTCTTAACTTCAGGAGTATTCTGGAAAATACTTGGCAGAATAACATTTTCAAGCGCCGTTAATGTTGGAATAAGGTTAAACTGTTGAAATACAAATCCTATCTTTTTGCCTCGTAATTGTGCAAGTTCTGACTCTTTCAATGTTGAAATATCTATCCCGTCAAGAAATATTGTTCCTTTTGTTGGAATATCAAGCACACCCACTTGGTTCATTAACGTACTTTTTCCACTTCCGGAAGGACCGATGATAACAACAAACTCACCTTTTTCAATCGTGACATTAATACCTTTAAGAACATTAAGAACATTCTCTCCCAAATAGTACGTTTTCCACACATCTTTAAGTTCAATTAACGGTTTCATTTTTTTCATACCTATTATTATCTCTCCCGTAACATTTGTCCATAACACGAGAAAATCCTGTATCCAGGTTTATATTAAGAGAGTTTGCTAAACAGCATAACGTAAAGATGATATCCCCAATTTCATCTTCAATATCTTTAACATCTTCAGTAGATTTCTTTTGCTTAGGACCAAACCGATGATTAATTTCTCGTGCAAGTTCACCAGTTTCTTCAGTAAGTCGTGCAAGTATTGCGTGCGATTTCCAATATGAAATTTTAAACTGCTGAACCCAATCATCAACATCTTTTTGAGTTTTTGTAAATGGCATTTTGTAATCTTTTTTTTTATTCTATATAAAATTATTCATGTCTTTATTCGTATCGTAATGAATCGACAGGATGTAATTTTGACGCTCTCCGTGCAGGCGCAATTCCTGATAAACATCCCACTAAAAATGAAAATAATAATGTGCCTAAAATTAATGTCCCATCGATTTGTATTGATAAAAATGCAGGGCCTACTGCAATGATAAACACTAGTTCAACAAGCTTTGCAAAGCCTATTCCTATAACTGCACCAATAAGACCACCACTTAACCCATATATTCCAGACTCGACCAAAAATAATGCCATGATATGGGAATTTCGTGCACCGAGTGCTTTCATAATACCAATTTCTTTTGTCCGTTCCAATACAGAAGTATACATCGTATTCATAATGCCCACTCCACCCACAAGCAACGATATTCCTGCAATACCAATCAAAACTATTTGAACAATATCAAGTATTACTGCAAACGTCGCAGCTAATTGTTCAGGAGTTTCCACAACAAAATCTTCTTTTCCTTTATCGACATTGTGTTGTTTTCTAAGATTTTTTGTAACAGCATCAGCGACTTTAGTAATGTCTTCATCCACTTGTGTCTGAGCAATGATATATCCCAATTCATTTTCTTTGTTGTATAATTCTGCATACGTATCAAGTGGAATAAACCCCGATTTGTCGTCAGGAGGAGATCCTATTTTTTCTAAAAATCCTACAACTTTAAATTCAATACCATTAATATTAATTTTACCACCCAAATCTAACGCTTTCTCAAACTGGCCCGTTTGTGTATATTCATGTCCGAGAAGAACTTTATATTTATCCCCTTGTTCAATAGACCGGCCTTTTTCAATATGCCATGTTTGTGCTTCTCCAATAAGTGCTCGTTCTTCGGGCGGTGTTGGTATCCCTGCCACAAAATTGTACCGTACAATATCATTAAACTCATACCGCCCAATGGTGGTTCCCATACCTGCAGCACGTTTCACACCTGACGTTTGCCTGATAACGTCTAAATCGTCTTCCGTTAACACTTCAGAAGAACCCATACCAAACGTTCCTCCTTTTGGTGTTATAAACAATTTATCTTTTCCTAATGCTGAAAACTGACCTTCAATTGCATTCTCTAAACCTTGGCCAAGAGTAATAAGTGACACAATTGTTGCAATACCAATAAATATTCCAATAAGTGTTAACCACGACCGTACTTTCCGCCTTCTAATTTCTTTCCAAGGAATATTTATGTAATCTTTAATCATATTTTATTTCCTCAACGCATCCACGGGACGCAATTTCGCAGCTTGTCTTGCAGGAAAAACGCCTGACGCAGCACCAACAAGGAATGCAAAGAGTAATGTTCCCAGTAACAAACTAATATTAAAATTTGCCTGAATCAAATATGAACCGTACACTTGAAAGGCAATAACTTCCACCAGTTTACTAATACCAAATCCTAAACTCACCCCAATAACACCACCAAAAAATCCTAAAAAACCAGACTCTATAAGGAACAACAGTAAAATTTGGTTGTTTTGAGCGCCTGTCGCTTTCATGATACCTATTTCACGAGTTCGTTCTGTAACGGCAGTATACATTGTGTTCATGATACCAATACCGCCGACAACAAGTGATATTCCAGCGATACCAATCAAAACTCCCTGAACAATTAATAATATGGTGTTTAATGTTTCAAGTATTTGGCCAGGCGTTTCGACACTAAAATCTTCCTTTCCTTCATCAACATTTCTCTGTTGACGTAATTCTTTTTTTATCCTTTCTGCAACTAAATTTAAATCACCCTCGACAAGAACTTTTACAGCGACCATATCATATTCGTCGTTGAGATCCATAATTTCTCTAAAAATACTTTCAGAAAGAATTATTGAACCGTCTTTTATCGGATTGCCAGACTTTTTTAAAATACCAACTACTTCAAACTTGTTGTCAAAAATAGTTATCTTGTCGCGAACGTTAACTGGTTTGTTAAAATAGTTGTCGTAATAATTATATCCCACTATGACCTTGTATTTGTCAGTTCTTTTAAGCATACGGCCAAATTCAATTTCATAATCGTTTGCTTCAATTGCTAAATCCCATTCACTGCTTGTTCCATCATTAGGCATGGATATGATATAATCGTACTTGACCTCATCATTAAACTCAATCTTTGCAGAACGTATAAGACGACCAACAACAGTATCGACCCCATTGGTCTTTTCTATAATGTTTTTATCTTTAGATGTTAACGGGTTTGAAACGTCCGTTCCGGGAGGACCAAACCCAGTTTCTGCTGACTGGATCACTAATTTATCTGAACCTAAACTAACAAACTGTTCTGCAATAGCCGTCTGCATTCCCTGAGAAAGGGATATCAGCGCAACGACTGCAGCAATACCAACAAAAATTCCAATCATCGTCAGCCAGCTTCGTAGTTTTCGTTGACGAGCACCCCTATAGGCAAGACGGAAGTAATCCTTTACCATTATGTATACGTACCATCACTTATTTCTTTTTCTTTTTCAGAAAAGGAATTCTTTTTCGCCATTTGTATAAGAATTCTTCAGGATTCTTTTTATAGCCCCTATATAAGAAAATTCCAACAACAATACAAAGTATGATAAAAAAATACACACCCGCATTACTGCTTTCAAGCACTCCGAACCGTTTAAGTTGGGAAGAAGAATATAAGTTCATCTCCAGTTCAAAATGTTGCTGATACGGTTTATTATTTGCGTCACGATACTGTAACTTTACTGGAAATCGTAATATATCAACATTGTTATTAACATAAATATTTATCTCTTCACTCTCGGTATCATCAGAGTCCACGTCACCAATATAAAAATAATCGCTGGTGGAAATGAGTTGGAAGTCCTCAGAAGGTTCAATAAATAATTCAAGAAGTTTTACATTAGTTGTTCCTGCATTCACAATACTTAATGTTATTATTCCTTCTTTTTTTTCCTGAAGAACAGTACTTTTCTTGATTAGTGGCCGAACTGCTGGTGCACTACCAACATTTACTGCAAGAATATCACTTACGGAATAGGCATTTCCTTTTTCATCATTGTATGTTATGTCTAATGGTATTTTGTACAGCCCGCCAACAGCATCTGGTTCTGCAATGACATTAAACGTAAGAGTGTTTTGATATCCTGACTTAAGTTGTGACAAAATTCTTTCTGATGAAGAACGGTACGGTGCAAGTGGCGAATTGGTAGCATCAAAATCTAATTTAAACGTAATATCTTTCAATAATGAATCTGCTAAGTTTTTCACAAGGAAACTAATTTCTGCTGTTCCTCCCGGAGGTACTTCTGAAGGATCTGATGTTATGGACGAAATTTCTAACACAGCATCATGTGTTTGAATATCGATAAGGAACTCATCATTTTTATAACTTACACCATTCTCACCCATATTGACAGTAAGTTCTATTTCAGATTCTCCTTCAACAGCTTCCTCATCAACTTTAAGTTTATATTCAACAATAACGGCATCCGCTCCCGTTGAACCTGCACGCAATTTTCCAACATTTTGAGTTGCAGTACCCCCATACAATTTAAACGGAAATTTAGGAATGATAGTTACTATCGTATCATCAGTAGTTTCTTTTCCTTCATTTTCTATTTTGAATTTAACAGTAACTATCTGACCTGGTTCAACTGGATCTGGTGATTGAGACAGAAGAGTAACGTCAATTTTTGGATAATTCCCAATGACAAGTCCTTGAGATAATGGAACAATAAATAGTATAATTACCAGTAGAACAAAAATATGATTCTTCATGTAGCCACCTTTTTCATTTAAGAGAATAAAATCGTTTATAAATATATTGGCCACATACATCAAGAAAAAAGGAATCACTCAGCAATAGTTAAAAATCTTAATAAGCATTCACTCTTTATGTGAGGGATAATGGAATTTAGGATGGAGAAAAAGGAGAACGAAAATATTCATAAATATCCCACAGACGATCTCAAGATAGCAACAAAATTTGCAACTGCAGTACAAAAAGAATTGCAAGAGTTTTGTGTTGGCGTTATTTTGTTTGGAAGTACAGCACGAAAAAAAACAACAACAGAAAGTGATATTGACGTCCTTGTCATTACGGACGATGCCTCATTTCCCATTACTGAAGCCCTTATAGAAGGATACAGAATCATTGTTGAAAACATTATACGGACCGTCTCAATGAAATTGCACGTAACATCAATGACGTTTACATCGTTTTGGGAACATACACGGAACGGCGATCCCGTCGTTGTAAACATTTTACGTGACGGTGTTGCACTTATTGATAAAGGATTTTTCTATCCGCTTCAAAAACTGTTAACACAAGGCCGCGTGAGACCATCAGAAGAAAGTGTGTGGCGATATTTTGGAAGAGCACCGCGAACGTTACTCAATTCACGATGGCACCTATTGCAGGCAACGCTTGATCTTTATTGGGGTGTTATTGATGCAGCACATGCTGCTCTTATGCGAGCACATCAGATACCTCCGACACCGGAACATGTTGCAGACCTTCTTGAGAAAGCGTACGTCAAACATAAATTGTTAGAAGCAAAATATGTTGAGACCATGCGAAGATTTTACAAAATAAGCAAAATGATTACGCATCGGGAAATCAAAGAGATTAAAGGTGCTGAATACGAACGATACTATGATGAAGCCGAAGCGTTTGTAAGGCGTATGCGAAAGTTAGTTGATAAAAGATACTAACAAAGCAAAACTTATTCTCGAAACATTTAATAATCATTTCATTATTCTAATCATTGATGAGAAAAACTATTCTGCAACATGCGCTTAAGAACGCATTGGATTTCGGTGGCAGCATTAATAGTAAAGTTGTTCTGGGGTTAACATTACGAGATAAACCTGAACTTAAAACAGACATTCCTGCAATTGTACGGGAAATTGAAAACGTAATACATGAAATTAAATCCTATTCGCAGACAAAAATGAAAGCTGAACTTACAAAGATTGCGCCTGAATTGCGTAAGGAAAAAAAAGAACCAACAATCGAAGGACCATTAAAACCATTGCCAAATGCAATAAAAGGAAAAGTAATTCTGCGAATGGCACCATCGCCATCAGGACCGCTTCATATAGGTCATGCGTATGGCGCGTCATTAAATTATGAATATGCAAAAATGTATGGGGGAAAGTTTATTGTACGGATCGAAGATACAAACCCAGAAAATATTTACGAGCCGGCATACAAATTTATTGAAAACGATGCGCAATGGTTAACTGAGAATCATGTTGATACGGTATTTATTCAATCGTCACGGTTGGGAAAATATTACGATGCTGCAGAACAACTCGTACAAAAAGGAAAAGCGTACGTGTGCACATGTAACGTTGACACGTGGAGAACGATGAAAACACAAAATGAAAGATGTCCGTGCCGACCATTAAATGCAAAAGAACAACAAACACGATATGCAAAAATGTTTGGGGAGTATGCCGAAGGAGAAGCGGTTCTACGATTAAAAACTGACATTAACGATAAGAACCCTGCAATGAGAGATTTTTCTATTATGCGAATTAATGAACATGTCCATCCAAAAACAGGAACTAAAAACCGAGTTTGGCCGATGATGGTACTTGCTGTTGCAGTTGACGACCACGAGATGAGTGTTACTCATGTTCTTAATGGTAAGGAACATGCAGACAATGCAAAGAAAGAAGCTATCATAATGAATTATTTAGGATGGCAACCACCGGAATATAAACATTGGGGGAGGATTAATTTTGAAGGATTTCGAGTTAGTGCGTCAAAAACGCGGTTAGCAATTGAACAAAAGAAATATACTGGCTGGGACGACATTAGAATTCCTTTCTTACTTGCATTACGAAGGAGGGGGTACCAAGCTGGCGCATTCAGGCGATATGCGTTAGAGATTGGTTTAAGTTTGAACGACAAAACCGTTCCAATTGAAGAGTTCTGGAAAAACGTGAATGCGTTCAATAAAGAAATAGTTGAGTCTAAAGCAAACAGGTACTTTTTTGTTGATAATCCTGTAGAAATCAGTCTTAAAGATGCGCCTGTAAGGACAGTTGAGTTAGATTTCCATCCAGACTTTCCAAAAAGAGGGAAACGAAAGTTAAAAGTGGAAAAAGAAATTCACATTTCAAAAAATGATTATACAAAATTGGGTGAAGGAAAAGTGCATAGGTTCATGGACTATTGCAACTTTGAAATTGTAAAGAAAAAGTTTGTGTTTGTCTCTGAACCATATGATGATTTTAAAAGTGCAAAAAATAAAGGGATGATTATTCATTGGGTTCCTGTTGGAGAAGAAATTGATGTTGACGTTCTGTTGGAAGACGGAAAGTTTGTCAGAGGTATAGGAGAAAAAACAATGAAACAACTGAATAGTGGGGATATTGTCCAGTTGGAAAGACGATATTTTGCACGTGTTGACACAAAAGAAAAAAATAAAATTATACTGTGGTATTTACATAAATAAGAGGTGGCTTTAGACAATGGGAAAAATCAGTCGGGATACGCCGTTGGCGGAGATTACGTTACGACGGTACGAAAAACCAATAATGGGCGAGAGAGATTTGGTACGAAAATTCTGCTTGTCTGTTGGACTATTACAACCAGGAGATTCGCGTGACGTTGTTGTTGATGTACTGCAAACGCTTTTAAAAGCAAAACAACGGCGGGAAGAGTTACATTCAGAAGAGATTAAAAACCATGTCATGGAATACAGAAAAAAGAATAGCTTACCAATGCTTGGAATTGCATCATCTAATATCCGGCGGCAATTAAAACGGTTAAAAGATTTACATTTGATTGAAACTAATGCTAACTTATACAGAATTACTGAGTGGAATACTATTTCAGAAATATTTGAAGAAAAAGTGCATAATTTCTTGATACAATCGGTATTGAGTAGAGTACGTGATTACGTGCAAAAGATTGATGAAGAGTTTGGTGGTGAAGAAAATAGGAATTGAAGATCTGCCAGTGATTGACAAAACAGAAATAACGAGGAAATCTGATAGAGCTCGTGAAGTAAGAGCAAGTTTACGAATTGTTGGTGTTTATACCGTTAAAGAACATAATGAAATCTTAAGAGAAAGAGCAGCTTCTGTTGCGGCAATTAGAATAGAACAAGGAGTAGGTACCATGGCTGATGCAGAAGTGTTAAGTTATGCTACAGAAGAACATTATAAACCATAAAGAAATCATCAAGAGACTAAATTGAAATAAGCAAAATAAAGTTAAAATTAAATAATATCTTCTTCAGCAACAACAATGAAATCGCCTGTTGCAATAACTGCAGAGAATGGTATTAAAATCTGAGAGTCTTTCGTTTTTTCAAGTTCCATCCTATCCGTATAGGACGTAGGATTGCGAAGGACTAGATGAATAAGTTCTCCTGAACTAGCTTCAAATATTAAGTCGCCAACGTCACCAAACTTTTTACCTGACTTTGAGACTATTGTTTTTCCCAAGAGTTCTTTAGAATAGACTTTATCTTTTTCGACCATTATGATTCACCCTCATGTTTCTTTTAAATATGACTGAGCATGAGAGAGGAAGGTGAGTATATAAAGTTTACGGTAGTGGAACACATACGCAGAAAAGCTTAATAAAACAAAGTAAAATCTAAAGAAGATTCAATGTACATCAACAACCTTAATCCAGTCTTGCTCAATCTCGGCCCTTTAGAAATACGGTGGTATGGTATAGTATACGTTCTCGGCTTCTTCATGTCATTATGGTGGATGTTGTATCTCCAGAAAAAAGGAAAACCGGACATTCATAAAGAACAAATATGGGATTTTGTATTTTATTGTATGGTCGGCGTTCTCGTTGGTGCACGCGTATTTATGATATTCTGGCAGCCGGAAATGTATCTTCTCAAACCATGGAATTTACTCAAGATTTGGGAAGGCGGTATGTCGTTCCATGGCGGTTTTGTAGGTATCGTAGTTGCAGGATGGTGGTATTGTAAAAAGAATAAACTTAATTTTTGGACAATGGCAGACATTCTAAGCGTTCCTGCAATTTTCGTATTAGCATTAGGAAGAATAGCAAATTTTGTCAATGGTGAACTTATCGGCCGAGTATGGCCTGGTAAATGGTGTGTTGTGTTTCCCCAATATGATTCGTTATGTAGGCATCCAAGTACGCTCTACGCAGCAGCAAAACGATTTGTTGTGTTCGGCTGGCTCGTACTGTTAACATTTCGGCAGGAATTTAAGCCGGGCTTTATTTTCTGGAATTTTGTGTTTTTTGAAGGGCTTGGACGGTTTATTGTCGATTTCTACCGAGAAGATATTTTGTATGTAGGGTTAAGCTTGGGTCAATGGTTTAGTGCCATCATGATCATTGTTTCTCTCGTTATTTTTATGAAATATTACAGAAATGAATGGAGAAAAATACAAAAGACTTAAAAAGGAAAAGAGAAACATAGAGTAACTAATAGGGGGTGTTTTTACCATGAAGAATAAAGACGTTGAAGAAGGAAAAGTGTTCGCATTTTTGGGAATCTTTTTAACTATAATTGGGTTCCTTATTGTACTGTTAACAAAGAAGGATAATAAATATGCAATGTTTTACGCGAAACAAGGACTTGTATTATTCATAGTATATGTCATTGTAGCTGTTGCAAATATGGTCTTGATGTTTATTCCGTTCTTAGGATGGCTTATCATGTTTATACTCGGGATAGGATTGTTAATTCTCTGGATTATCGGCATTGTGTATTCCCTGTCAGGAGAAGAAAAAGAGATTCCTCTGATTGGCAGTTTTGCAAAAAAAATTCACATTTGATTTTTTTTAAATTTTATTTTTTTATAATGGGTGATGGTTGTTTGGGGGATTAAAAATGAATAAAATAGTATTTGGACTGTTGTCTCTTATCATTGTGTTGGGGTTAGTTGCATGTACACCAGCACCACAAGAAGATGTACAGGTTCTTGAAACAGTTACTGAAGAAACAGAAAGTGCTGTTGTTCAGTCAGGAATGACATACCAAGTTGTACTTGAAAACATTGAGTTTATGCCTGCTGACCTTGAAATTTCTGTTGGTGATACTGTTGAATGGATAAACAAAGATTACAGTTCATACACCGAAGAAACTGATGATGAACAGGACAGAGATGCATTGGGAAGAGAAGAAGGTATAAGTCATACAGTAACATTTGAAAGTATTGATGTTGACAGACAACTTCCGCCTGGAGCAACGACAACATATACATTTACAGAAGCAGGAGAATTTTCGTATGTGTGCCAGTTTCATCCAAGCATGCAGGGAAGAATAATTGTTCATTAGTTTTTTATTTTTTTTTTTAATTTTTATTTCTTAACCACAATACCATTTGTTATCTTCACGCTGTTCCCTATCTTTCACAGACCCAACTTTATTTATCCGTGGTCGTTTACTGGACACGTCACGACGAAGTGTAATTCCTAATTCTTGTAAGAACAGGTTCATTCCTTCTTTCATTGCAAACGGCCCTTTAAGGATACCTTCTTTCGCAGGTGTACCAGAAAAGACAATTAATCTGTCTGATAAATAATCTAAAAACATTAAGTCGTGATCAACAACGAGTATTGTAACATCTCTTTCTTCAGCAATGTTTTTAATAACTTTAGATATTAATAATCGTTGTTCAACGTCTAAGTACGCAGACGGTTCGTCTAACAAAAACAATTCTGCATTTTGTGATAAACAATGAGCAATGGCAACCCGTTGCAGTTGGCCACCGGATAGTTCAGACAATTTCTGACCAAAAAACTTTTCTATATTAAGCGGGTTTATGAGTTGGTTAGTATAATGTGCAACTGCTTCCTGTAAAAATTCAAGCACGGTTGTATCGGAATTCGTATCAAGATACTGTGGTTTATATGCAACACGAATTTTTGTGTCAAGTTCTCCGGTATCAGGCTTTAAAACTCCTGCCAAAATTTTAACAAAAGATGTTTTTCCAATACCATTCTCGCCAAGGATGCCAATAATTTCATTTTTATGTAACGTTCCGGATTCTGCACGTAACAAAAAATTTCCCAGCTTTTTATGAATATTGCTCCATGTAACGAGTTTTGTTAATGTACCGCCACTACGGTCGTCACTCTTTTCAAACGTGATTGCATGATCTCTAAAACGGATATTTTCTTCTTTTAAATATCCTTCAAGGAACGTATTTATTCCTTCTCGTGTTGTCTTTACACCCGATACGATACCATACACCCCCTCAAACCCATACATGATATTTACCAAGTCAGTCATATGATCAAGGATAACAAGGTCGTGTTCTATAACCAACAGCGCAGTATTTGGTGAGGCAAGAGATTGTATAAATTTTGAGATGGCAACTCGTTGTTTGATGTCCAAATACGATGTTGGTTCGTCAAAAAGGTATAAATTAGCATTTTTAAGAACTGCTGCAGCCATCGCTACTCGCTGTAATTCACCGCCAGATATTTTTGAGATGTCAGTATCAAGAAAATCGTGAAGATGTAATTGTTCAGCAATTTCTTCAATTTTTTTATGTGTATCAACTCCCTGTAACAACTGGTGTACAGTTCCTTTAAACTGTTTAGGAATTAAATCTACTTGTTGTGGTTTATAGGAAAATGAGATTTCATGATTGTGAACTTTTTCCATAAATTTTTGTGTTTCGGTTCCTTTAAAGTATTGAATGACATCTTTGAAAGATATTTCTTCATTTAACCTTCCAAGGTTTGGTTGTAACACGTCTGCAATAATTTTTAATGCAGTTGATTTTCCTAACCCATTTTTTCCCACAATTCCTGTTACTTTCCCAAACAACGGTGTTGGAAGGGAATATAATTCAAACATATTTTCGCCGTACCGATGAACTGGCGGTTTTTTGAGAGTCTCGGGAAGGTTAATTATTGTAATTGCACCAAATGGACACCGTTTAGGACATATTGAACAGCCCGTACAAAGCATTTCATCTATCCTTGCTTTCGTATCATCTTCTCCCGGATGGATGCATTCTGCCCCTAACCTGTTTACAGGACACAATGTAGCACAAAGATAATTTCCACATTCAACTGGGTGACATTTTTCCCGGTCAATTACTGCGATACGTTTTTTCATAGAAAGGTGAAGTTATGCTTGTTTTTTATATTATTTTGGGTAAAACTTTAAAAAGAGTAGAATGTCAAAACCAAAAATGGCAAAGTGTACTATTTGTGGGAACAAGCTTATGGAACTGTTCTTGAACAAGGTTAAGGGGACAGTTGTCAAGAAAGAAGGATCTGGAAAACAGTACCACATCTGTTTTGAATGTCAAAAGAAGCATACAAGTAAAGAAGAATTATTGAAAGCCATTAAATAATGCCTCCGTGGCTTAGCGGTACTTTGTGTGAGCAAAGGGTTTACGCGTAGCGCGAAATAGCGGCGCTCTCGTACATGTTTATTCGAGCGAAGCGCAGGTCGTGGGTTCAATTCCCACCGGAGGCTTATTTTTCTTTTAGACAAAACAAAAAAAACAGAAACATTCTTAAATATGTAAGCAATAAACATCTCACTATGAATGATATTGATATTACTCCGATACAATCTGAAAGTGGACAAGAACCAGAAGGTAAAAAAATCATTTTGGTAACTGCTATACTCGTTGGTTTGTTTGTAATTATGTTCGTTTCTTTTCTGTTCTATGGAGATATGACTGGATCAACTGTTGTTAGTATAGATGGTCTTCATGAGGATAATCTTAACAACAATTTAAATGAAGAGGAGGGATATTTGTATAATGGTTTTAGTTTTGTCAACGCTGATGGATTATGGTGGACAGATGTCAAAGTATTTGGCAAGATCATACGAATTCCGTTACATTTCGGACCAAAAGAAGTTGAATCAATACCAATCTATGGAAAACTTGATCCTGCGTTTAACACGGGAATGAATGTGTACATTGCAATTGATCCCGATGTACAAAACCAATATTATACGCTTGCACTCTCAGAATTAAGTTTTAACATGGCAAAAGGCATTAATAGGTATCCTATTGGTTCTTGTATTAAAGATAATCCAGCATGTGAAGATCGACCAATAGTAAGTTGTGCTGACACTCAGGGAAAACCTGTGCTTGAACTTGTCATTGGCGAAGACGCAAAGGTTGAACTGTCCGGCACATGTATGAAAGTTACAGGAAGTGAGTATGAGTTAGTAAAAGCAATTGATCGTGTTCTGTATAAGTGGTACGGAATTATGGAATAAATGGTTATTTCCACTTTTGAATGATAACAAATATTTAAAAATGAATTTCTGTTAAGTGAGATTGAATAAAGTTATTTATTTAAAAAAAGGAGGTAATAGTATAATGGCAAGGAAAGTTGTGAGTAAACTTACAAACAGAGTAATTGCGTACGCATTTACGATAGGTGTTGTTATCGCGTTAATTCTTGGATTGATTTCAACATCATTGTCTGCTAGTTCTGTCGCAGTACTGACAAGTATTCTTATTGTTGCTGGAATTGTTGTAGGATTTTTTAACATAACCCATGAAGAACGAAAAGACTACATTTTGTTTGTAACAGCACTTGTTATCGTTGCTAGTTTGAGTAAAGGTATTCTTGGATCAGTACAAATCGTTGGTCCATACTTAGAAAGTATCTTTGCAAGCATAATGGCATTTATTGTACCATCAGTAATTATTGTTGGTCTTAGAGCGATTATGAGTTTAGCACGAGAATAAACCAATTGCTTTTTTTTATTATTTTTATTTTTTATGTCATCTCTCGAAAAACATATTAAGTACGTTAATATTCTACAGATATGCACATCAGCTTTTTTGAAGAATTTCCTACAAACCAAAACATGGCTAAAGTATGTTTTGTTACGTGGCCGACAACAATATATATCGCAGCAAAAAGCATTCAAGAATTTGAAAGTATAATATCCAAGCACAAAAAAAAGAATGTAACATATGGATATTGGCCAGTTCTTGAAAAGAGCGAGGGATATTGGTTAAGTCCGTTCAGTTCAACAAATGCTATAAAAAGAGTTATTGCAGAAATTAAATCGCACAAAAATAAAAATAAAATTATGTGGGACGCAGAATTTCCGTTCCGTCACCCTTGGTTTTTCCTTCGCTGTGGCAGATATTTCAGAAATATGTTCTTAATTAAAAAATTCTTTCAACAAAATGGAAAATACATTTACACGAGTGAATACGCCATTAGGAATACGGTTTCAGAGTTCTTGTTAAAGATAATGGGAGTTTCTTTTTCTCCACAAAAATATAAAAACAAGAAGATCATAATGTACTATACTTCCATGCATAAATCGTTGTCACACCACCTTCTGAGGAATATCCAGCGTTTACACCAAACGTATGGAGAAATGCTTCATATTGGTCTTGGAACAATTGCCACAGGTATCTTGGGAGAAGAACCAATATTGTCCCCAAGAAAACTTGAGAAGGATCTTCAGAATATGAAAAAGATAGGAATACATGAAGTTGTTATTTTCCGATTAGGTGGCTTGAACAAAGAATATAGTGACGTACTGAGGAAATTTCTATGAAAGTACGATGGACATTTATCATTGTAATTGCACTTCTTCTGGGGTATAGTACTTTCTTTTATGTAAGTCGGAGCCCATTAATTACTGACGACTTTCATCCAGAGAAGTCATGTGATGCAATAACCAGAAAATCGGACGTTCTTTATGTGATGCCTTTTTTCAATAATAAACCGTTAACTGACTATCCAGAGTGGTGTGTACAAATTCTCAGTCTAAACAAAACACTTGGATTACATGGGATTACTCATGAATACCACGAATTTCTAAAACCAATACAAACAAAACAGCTAACAGAAGCAATAGATATTTTTGAACAATGTTTTGGATACAAACCAACACTATTCAGACCACCATATAACAAAATCTCTCCCGAAAATGAAATTTTGGTACATGAATTTAACATGACAGTATATGACACAACATATATCCTTCATCCTTATTGTCATTGCACTCCCGGACCAATCATGAAAATTCTTAATTGGATAATTGCGTGTTAATATTCAAAACAAATATTTTACAAAATACAACAATCGCGGCTCTTTCAATAACGAATTTATAACCAACGGAATAGGATTATCTCTTGAATATTTTTCAAATACTTTTTTCACTTTTGGCTGACTAACATAACAAAATAATCTGTTCCAATCTTTATCTGAAAAATTCTTCATTATGTTACTTATCTGTAAGTGAAGTTTCATTCTTTTACGTAACGGCAGAATCTCTTTCTCAAAAATTTTGTTGTTGTTGATACAATCTACCAATATCTGAACCTGTTTCATACCAGGAACAATACCACCTCCCGTCGTCGCTTTCACATATCCTGACGCATCTCCCACCACGTAACAATTATCTTTCTTTAATCTCTGATGAAGGTTGAATATTGGAATTGTACCAGCTTGAATCTCTTGCGCTTTAAATCCATTTTTTGACATGAATGTGTCAAAATGTTGTTTTGGGTTTTGTGTTGTATACAACCCCACCCTTGCTTTTGTACTTGATTCTGGAACAACCCACGCAAAAAAACCAGGGCATGTATTCTTACCAAAATATGTTTTCGTAACGCTTTTGTCAAATTCTCCTTCAACAATTGCTTGAATACCATAATAATACTTTCGTGAAGAATGAAATAAACCGTACGCTTTCCCAACAGGAGAAAGAGGGCCGTCAGCAGCTATAATAATATCACCATGAACTTTCTTCTCAGCATTATTATTTTTATGGTTGACTATCACTAAAGAATTGCCATCTTTGCGAATAAATGAATGATTAAGAAATATCTTTGCCCCTGCACGAGCTGCTGTATCAGCAATTAAGGTATCGAACTTTTTTCGACAGACGATGTAATCTTTCTGTTGTATTCCTATTTTGATATTATCCGGGGAAAAGGTTTCAATTCTGCGAATAGTATTTACAAGACAAGAATCAAGGGAAATAGAAAACTTATCAAAGTCAGACGTAAGGATACCTGTACATTGAATAGGTAATCCAATCTCTTTTTTTTTATCATAGATGGACACAGTATGGCCCGATTGTGCAAGCAGATATCCAGCATAACATCCGATAGGTCCCGCACCTACAATAACAATTTCCATGATAAAGCTTCTTCCTCATTTGTATAAAAATCTTGTTAAACAAAAGTAAGAAAAAAAAGAAATAGAAAAAAATTTCGAGGAAGATAAAACGGCATACTACAATTAGTAGTACGTTTGTTCTTCTTCGTTGTCGTCTTTTTTAAGTCTACTGAATCCGATTATCAAACCGATAATCACAAGCAAGACCACTAAAACGATTAACGCTATCTCAAGACCGTTTCGTAAGCTCACGCCGTCATCAACTGGTTGGCCAACAACAACATTTGCACGTAATGCAACGGTTTCAAGAACATCGCTTCCAGATCGAACTGATACTGAAGCCATATGTTCTCCTAGAGGTGCGTCTGCTGCAACAGCAAGGTCAACATAAACAACTTTGTTCTTACCAGGTTCAAGAACAACTAAGCTATCACTCACGGTAGCAGTTGCCCAATCACCAGCAACAACATCAACAGTGTATGCTTTTGATGTTCTACCTGCGTTTGTTAATGCAACACCGTACATAGCTGTTTTACCAGCTGCAACAGTTTGACTTTCAGGACCAATAGCTAACACTAACTTATTAGATGTTTCTTGGAACATTTCGTTTGCAACAACTGAGATTGTATGTGTTTCACTTACTGTTTCCCGTAAATCGTCATATTGTACTTTTACAACAACGTCATACTCTCCAGCTTCAGCAGTTGGAGGTAATGGAAGAAACATTTCAGGAACGTCTTCGTAATCAATGTTGTTTAGTCCATCTACATCGTCCATCTCAACAAGATCAACAAATTCTGATGCACTTACTCCTAATGCAGGAATAGCAACAGTTACTTTAACGTCTTTTTCATCCTTATCGCCGTAGTTTCGTAAAAGAACAGTCGTTAGTAAAGATCGACCAGCTTTAACGCTGCTTCCAGGTGAAAACGTTACGTCTGCAATGTCAACACCGTGTCGTGCAGGTTCAACTTGTAATACAACATATCGAACGAGTTCTGCACTATCTTTATTATCAACAGTTAATCGAAGTAAGTATCTATCTTTGTCTAATTTTGTAGGCAAGTCAATACTTAACGACTTTCTTTTTACTGTTTCGCCAACGCCAGGAACATCAATGTTAAACATATGTGTTCTAGCAGAAAGATCTTCATAGTCGCTGTATTCGTATCCACGAAGTTCAACTTCTACTTCTACATCTTTAAGGTCAGCAAAGGCTGTCAATTCAACATCAACCTGAATTGTTTGACCTTCTTCAACAGAAACTCCACTCAAGTCATTGACGTCCAAAACGTCAAGTTGTGCTCGAGTATAAAGTTCTGATACGTCTTGATCATCTACTCCCACTTTTGTTATTTCTAGCATACCATTGTCTAGCGTATCTGCGCTAACCATTGCTACACTTAAAAGACTCATGACGAACAACGCCATCAAAAGTATCCCTTTTCTCATTTTATCTTCCTCCAAATTGTTTTAATTTTTTTGAACATTTTGTTATGATTTTACCCTTCAAAACCATCCACCATATATAAATGTTTCGCAACATTTAGTATTGTTGAGTAGGTACATCAAACAACTACTCTTAGATAGTCTTTCTAGACTATAGTTAGTAATCTATAGGTTGTTTCTCGTACATAGTCATTACCGGCAGTAATCTTAACAACATACTGACCTGGCCATGCGTCGTAAGGTACCTGGAACGGAACGATCTCAGACGTTCTTTCATCGTTGTCTAAATCGAAATTTCCTGAGGACACCATAACATTAAGGTCGTACGAAACAACTTTAACCCTCAAATCATCAAACTCAGTATCACCATTATTTGCAACACCGATACTGAACAAAATTGTATCGCCAGGCATTGCTATTTCTTGTGAAAGGTGGGCATGAGAGATAAAGAAGTTTTCTCGTAGAGTTGGGTATGTACAACTTCCATCTTCAGTATTTGCATTTGCATTGTAATTTGATGCTTCTACGTCCATACAACCAGATACAACAACAGGTTCGTATTCACAACTAGCATTATCAACTGTTGCAACAGGATTGTAATTTAACGCAGCTGAATCGGTACAACCAGATACAACAACTTGATTTGCGACACAAACGTTCCCTTCAAGATGATAGTTAGTATCACATGTTATTGTACATGCTGGATATGCACTTACGTCACCATGAGCAACACTAGCAGGTGTACAAAATTCAGGTTCAGGGTCTGCGACACAGGCGTTGCTTTCCACATGATAATTAGTATCACACGTTATTGTACATGCTGGATATGCACTTACGTGTCCATTATCAACGTCAGCAGGAGTACATACAGGTTCTCGTGTAACACGAACTGTTCGTTGTTCTACTGCACGTCCACCAAAGTCATCTTTCACAGTTATTGTAACTGTATATTGTCCAACTCTGTCAAACGCATGTCCTTGATATTGACCAAGAGTTTTTGTGTTGTCATCAAAGTTCCACCCATATGTTAATGAATCATCATCTGCATCAGAAGCTCGAACGTTAAATTGACCCTCTTCACCAACAAACAATTCTGATGGAATTTCTAGGCTAGTAATTTCTGGATTTCTATTAACATCAAGTACTGTAATGGTAACATACATCCATTCAGACCAACCCTCGCCATCATTTGCATGGAATTTGAAAGTTATATCTTTCTCTAAATCTGGATGACCAACAAAGTCATAATCTGGTGAGAATGTGAATTCGCCCGTTGCTTTATTGAACGTCACGCCAGAGGGTAAAATGAAACTAAACAATTTACCGTCAACACGTACTTTGTATGTTAATCTATCATTATCTGCGTCCTCAGCGTCTACAGTAAATGATATTGATTGTCCTTCATACACCTCCATGTTGTCTAATTGTACCATAACTGGAATGTTATTTTCGGGTTCAGGATTTGCGACACAAACGTTCCCTTCAAGATGATAGTTAGTATCACATGTTATTGTACATGCTGGATATGCACTTACGTCACCATGAGCAACACTAGCAGGTGTACAAAATTCAGGTTCAGGGTCTGCGACACAGGCGTTGCTTTCCACATGATAATTAGTATCACACGTTATTGTACATGCTGGATATGCACTTACGTCACCATGAGCAACACTAGCAGGTGTACAGACTTCAGAAACGTCTTCTACGACAAGAACACTTCCTTCTCCTTGTGTACTTCCTTGGTAATCATCAGTAACCAATACACTAAATCCGTAATGACCCGGCGCATTGTACACAAAGTCAACATTCTGTGAACGGTATAGATTTCCACCAGTTTCAAACTGCCACATGTAATCTAATTCGTCTCCATCTGGGTCGTGAGCAGTTGCACTAAAATGTCCTTCTTCATCAACCATAAGTAGTCCAGGAGAGGTAATATCATCAATAACTGGGTTTCTGTTAACATCATCTACAATAACGTCAAGCTCGACCCATTCTGAATATACAAACCTATCACGAGCACGGAAACTAAACGTAACTACCCGTTCCCGGGCAGGATGTGCAACATACTCAAACGTAGGTTGTAATTGAATTTCTCCCGTAACATCGTCAAGAAGGAATCCCATATTTAACGCATCGTTTGAACTAACTTCGGTCATAAAGTACCGTAATTCATCACCATCAATATCAGATGCAGGAATCTGGAAAGAACGCGATTCTCCTTCAAGTACATGAATTGGTTCCATTGATTCAATAATAGGTGCATGATTTTCAACAGGCACGATATCCTCTACACAAGCTTTATTATTGTCAAGAGTATATCTTTCATCGCAGGTAATTATACATGCCGGATATGCACTTACGTCACCATGAGCAACACTAGCAGGTGTACAAACTGGCACTTCTTCCACTGTAAGAATTGCTATCCTAAAGTCTGAACCACCAAACTTGTCATGAACATAAAATCCAACACTAAATTGTCCTACATGACTAAATGTATATGTCGCTTCCGGACCATTTACTCGTGTTGTTGCATCATTCTCAAATATCCATTCTAATGTTAAATCGTCATTATCAGCATCAACCGCATTGCCAGAGACACTAAACTCTTGTCCCACAACAACCTGTGTTGGAACAGTAAACTCTGTAATTTCTGGATTTCTATTAACATCATGAACAGTAATAGTTACTCTGTCCCATGCAGACGCATCCTGATGATTATCAACTGCTCTAAATTCAAGAACAAAAAATCGTTCCATGTTTGGGTGTGCGACAAAACTGAAGTTAGGCGTAAATTCAAAATCTCCTGTTGCTGAATCAAAAGATCCAGTAGAAGGAAAGAATTCGTTACGAGGTTCAACTAACCGCATTTCATACGTTAACGTATCTCTACGGTCTTCATCAGTTGCATCGATAGTAAATTGAAGTGTTTCGTCTTCATCAACTTCTTTATCAGTAATTCCTTTAATTGTAGGTGCATGATTAACAGGAACAATAATTACTGGTTCTTCTTCACGTACATCAACAGTAAATGGAAATTCGAGTACATCCCCGAAACCGTCATCAATCGTAAGAGTTCCGTCGTGAACACCAACACTATCAAATACATAATCAACAAATTGACCTTGAACATTTGTCATTTCATCAAAGTTCCATACAAAAGTAAGATCATCGTTATCAGGATCATTTCGAACAATAAATGCGCCGAAACGTCCTTCTTGATTTACAGTAAGATATTCAGGATAAAGTAATGTAACTACTGGTTCTCTGTTAACATCATCAACAGTAATTGTTGAACGAACCCATTCTGAATATTGAAATCCGTCATATGCACGGAACCTAAACATATATGTTACATCTGTATTTGGATGTTTAACAGTATCATATGTTGGTGTAAATGTGAATGTTCCCGTTTCCCTATCAAATCCTGCTTCTTCAGGCAAGAAATGTTGAAGTATAGATTCAGGTATACAAAAACGTCCAGTACATGCTTCCCGTTTTACTCGAACATCGTACGTTACATCATCATGAAACGGATTATATTGGGCGACAGCAAGTGGGAATGATATGACGTTTGATTCTTCATTCAACGAATAATCACCTACAGGGAATAATCGTAATACAGGATCAACAACGTTAAAGACAATTGCTTTCTCTGTAAATACTTTATGGTCAGTGACGCGAACTTTAAATCCATATTCTCCTGATTCTTCTGGCGTCCATTGAACTCCAGCAGTAGCATCTCCATACGAAAAATCAACATCAGGGCTTAGGTATTCATTCGCCATCCATCCAAATGAAATAGCAAGTTCATCATTATCAGAATCCTGTGCAGTTATTGCAAGATTGATCGGTTCATTTGTGTATACATTATATTTCCACATTGTTGACGTTTCTTCGTCTGGTTGTGGTGTAACGTCTAATGTAGGAGCATGATTTCCAATGGTGAAAACGACAATTTGGGAATCTCTACCACCACGACCGTCACGCGCAATAAGGTTTACTGCAAATGTTCCTGTTTCGGATGGCACCCATCGAAAATGCGCTGTGTTAGTAGTAGGATGGTTTTCTATAGTAAATCTTTGGGGAGAGCTCCCTTCACCATTGACAGCACCATCTTTGGTAAACGTAAGTTCATCACCATCTTGATCAATGCCACGAAGGAAAACATAAAATTCACGACCAATACTTCCTGTATAATAAAATACGTTGTTAGATTCTTCATATACTGGTGGTCGGCCGACAATTAAAGTTGGATTATGATTACACGAGCCATTATCTCTGTTTGCTTCAGAATCATAATTTAATGCTGTTTCATCAGTACAACCCCACACAATCTCTTCTGGAGGTTGTGGTTCATTTTCGACATTCAATCTAAGAACAGAACAACTATTGACATTTTCACAGACATTATTTTGTGCACCGTTTGTATCAACAACAATGTAATATGTACCTTCAGTTTGTGGGGTAAACGAAAATACTGATGTTTCATCGTCGCCAAATACTTCCCGTAAGTTATTATAATCAAAGAGTTCTTCAACTATATTATTGTTAGCGTCAAGGATAACTCCCTTTAAGTCCATCTCTTGACAATCATCATAATCGTAACAGGGATCTGCATAAACTTTGAAATTAACAGTTTCGCCAGTATAGGTTGTTCTTGGTCCTGCTCCTGCATTCTGACCGTTATCTAACCAGTATGTTATAACACTGGCATCAGTTGCACTTGCAAAAGGCAATAGTAATGCTAGTACAAATAATCCATATAATAATGTTGTTAATTTCATTTTAAAAACGAACCCCCACAGTTCCAGTATATGTCCCATTACCAATTTTATGTTCTGTTGTAATTGTAAGTCTATCTGATACCTTTACAGCACCAGAAACAACTCCACTCGTTCCTAAAACGTCTGAATGTTCAGCTCCAACAGAAACTTCTACTGGAACGTCATATTCTTTTCCCTCAAAAGAAACTTCTGCCCGACCAAAACCTTCATGTTCAATGCCACCTGTCCAATGTTTTTTTGGTGGTACGCCAGGAACAGTATCTGTACGAGCTTGTTTCGTATGAACTGTGCCATATCCTCCACCAACCTTTGCGCAAACACCAGCATAACATCCTTTCAGCCATGCCTCAGCCCTAAACAATAATGTTTCTTTTTTGTAATCGTCAACAACAACAGCATCTCCTTCATGAGTGGTTCTCGTGTACGAATCTTCTGATGTCCTTACATCAAGTGCTCCTGCACTAACATCTGCACCTGCACGAACGTGATCATCCAGGAACCGTGCTTCTCCAGTAACACTTCCAGAAAGTAAAAGATCACGATCTCCAGTTGCTCCTGCACGAACTTCTCCATAAACTCGAATTCTGCCACCAAGTAATTTACCCGCTTGACGTGCTACTTCGTCAGTCCTTGTTGTAAGATCTTCAAGTCTAGCGTCTTGTCTTTTATCAGACGCTTCTAAAGCAGTAACTCTTGTAACAAGACCACCAATAACAACATACTGGCCTTCAAGAGCACCAACACGGCCCATTAATCCTTGAAGACTTGTAAAAAGACCTTCAATGCCAGAATCATTTCTGTACTTCTCTGCAAGTTCTGGTGATAAAAGAAGTATGTCTCCACGTTGTCTGTGATAATCTCTTTTATCAACATCATCCATAGACATTTTATTTATTTTAAGATATTTTTCAAAGTCAAGTGCATGAACAGGTCTCCATCCAGGGAATTGTGAAGGTTTAGGTCTTGGTTTACATTCCCGTGGAGTTAAAGGGATGTATTCAGTTCCATCCTCAGAACGTATTGAAACTCCGACATCTAACCATCGTGTACCAACCATTGAATCGGGACATTTATCATTAGGCATAATTAAACCATATACCCCTGGATGTCCTTCAATCGGAACAGCATCGCCAACTTCCCATGGAATGTCAGCAAGTTCAAGAGTCCTATAAATTGCTTTACAACGAGCGTCACAAGGATCAGGTACAGCAGTTGCAGGTCTAGTAGGCGCTGATTTTACTGCTTCTACTTGTTCTGGTTCTTCAAGTGGAACTTCTAAAGGTAAGTCAACGGTTGCATCTAAAGTCTCGTCAACAACATCTGCTGGTACATCAGCATGAGATCCTGCATCACGGACATCGTCTGCATACGCTGGCGTTGCCGCCGCCAAAACTAATCCTAATGCGGTTGCTGACACTACTTCGGCAGCACGTAATGGTACTCTTCTAAGTATGTTATAAAGTGATTTCATTTTCTATTTGCCTCCAGTTTTTCTTTGTAAATGTAATGGTAACACACCGCCTCTTTGACCAATTCTTCGTTTTGCTTGGGTTTCTGCTTCGTATGCACGAAGTCTTTGCAATTCTGCTCGATCAGCAGCAGTTTGTTCTTGCACTTTTCGTAATTCCTCGTCAGCTTGAAGACGAAGTTCCCTCTTTGCGGCAGCTTCTTCAGCTAATCTTTGTTCAAGCGCTTTCACGCCACCCTCTAATAATTGATATTTTTGTGTCCAATCCCGGATTGTTGAATCTAATAATGCTCTCTGGTCTGCAAGTTCATCATCTTTTTGACCAAGAGTTTTTCCTAAACCAGTAACTCGCGTAGCAAGACTTTCTCTCTCTATTCTTAACGTATCATAATCACCAATACATGCTTTATGAAGATTTTGAGTAGTTTCTAACTGAGTTCCTTGTTCAACATACAATGTTTTCTGTTTTTCTAAAGCAGCTTCCAACTTTTCGACTTTTAGTACAAGTTTTGCACGAGCAGCATCAGTTCCTTCAAACGTTGCTAATTGAGTACGTAGTTTTCGTAAGTTTCTATCTTTTTCTAAAATATCAGCTTTTAGTCCATTGACAATTACTCCTGCTTCTTCAACACCTTGTGTGTATTCAGCAAGACCTTTTGTAGTTTCTCGAAGACTTTTTTCAAGTGTTCCATTTCTATTTTCTAATTTTAGAATTCTTTCTGCAGAATCTCGTCTATCACTTTCGTAATGTTGTATTAATGCTGCTGATTCACCTACAACTGAGGCGTTTAGCTGTCCTTGTTTGTAATCGTCAATCATTCGACCGCCAATGACTGTAAAAATTGCTGCAACAGCCACCCCTCCAACCGCATAAAGAAGAGCTTTACCACCCTGAGTTTGTCGGATTTTGGTTTTTTGCTTCTTCATGATATCGCGTTGTTTCTCTGCAACTTGAGTAAGATCAATTACTTGCTTTTCTAAATCAGGAACTCTTGCTGCTTGTGGTTGAATTGTCTTTCGTTCTGCATAAAGTTTTCTAATTGTCGTTTCTTTTCCAGAAAGAGCTTCTTGCAATCCTACAACCTGTGTTTCATATTTTGCTACTGCTTCATCATATTTTTTTTGTGCATCTCTTTCATCAAATGCTTTTTTGACTAAATCTAAAGGAGATGCAAGTTCTTGAAAAACAGGGATTACTTTCGTCTGACCATTTTGTACAACAGTACCAATAATAGCGTTCAAATCATCTTCATGAACTCTTCCAAGATCAAAATAAACAACGCCTTCAGAAGATCGTTTTTGGTCACTATGATATAAATGTCCTTCATGAAGAACAATTCCGCTTTGTGTAAGGCACCCTAGTGCAAGTGGCCATTGAATACCGGCATCGTCAAACAGTTGTTGTGCGGCTAATGCACTTACTGTTTCTGGTAATGGTACTGGTTCAGCGGGAACAGATAATGATGCGAGTTGTGTCTGAGCTTCTTTGAGTTCTGTTATAGTTCTTTGAAGGACATCTTTAGTTGATCCTAAGTCCTTAACACTAGAAGCATAATCACTTCTTGCGGCCCTTGCATCGTTTTCAAGTCTTCTTGCATTACTCTCGGCCTCGTTAAGACGAGATTCTAATTCTGGCACATAAGTACCGTCTTCCTCTCTGAGAGAATGACCTTTCTCTTGAAGATAAGCTTTAGCTCTTGCAAGAAATTCTTCTCTTCTAACAAGAGAAAAATCTTCTTTTTCTATAACATATCTTTCACCAGACGATGTTTTGCCAACTCTATAAGCAGTACTTATCAAACTTTTAGCTAAATCCTCTAAAACAATAATTCTATCACGAATAATACCACCACTACTTTTCACACCTCGTGCAGAAAGTAAACGATCTAATGTTGGTACAACATCATCTGCAGCAATTGCGTCGCTGAGTGTAATACTTTTAGGTTTAGAATTTTGAACAGCAGGTGGAACATATGGTTGTTTAAGTTTTGGAGGTTGTAATTGAGATAGAGTAGAAGATACCTCAGATTCTGGTAATGGTACAGGTTCAGGTTTAGTAACAGATTTTACATCAGGACGACCAAGAAGTGTTCTATCACCAGGGCGGCGAGACTTTCTATGAGAAGAAGGCAGTTCTGCTGGCAAATTGCTTAAAAGTGAAGGAAACAGCACCGTAGGTTTTTCTATCGTAAATTGTGGTTGTGGTTGAACACCACTTGAATGAGCAAAATGAGATGAAGTCCGATCAACATGCAACTGACCATCTTTATAAGAAACATTAGTGTACATTGTAGCAAGTGCATGACCGACTTGTTCCGATGTTACAACATTTCTACCTTCTTGAGCCCTATTTACAGCATTAACTACTCCTTGTAAATCAATCGGAGAGGTGATTTCTCCATTTTCTACCCCAACTAAACGTGTAAGGTAATCAACTAGTTTTTCCTCAGAAATAGGGCTTGCTGATCTTGTTTCACGAACACCAAAATGTGTAGCAACATACTCTTCAAGATTTCCTTTGTCCCCAATAGCAGCATGAAACACGTGGTGCCAAGCATGTGGATTTGCTTTATTTGGATCAGTAGGGTCGGAGGTAAGATTTTTCATATTAGTGTATAATTCGGGCAGAGGCTTTCCAACTGGATCTACTAATTGATGAGTTTGACTTAAATAAACAGCATAACCTGCTACAACGTCAGCCGGGAAAGTAGGTTTATGTGTTCCATCTGCAGGATGTATTTCAACGTCGCCATTTGTAGGACTTACACGGATTCTTTTCATTTCAAGATATGTTCTTGCCATATTTTCGTCAGGTACAATATCTTTTTGTGGACCTGATCCTCTAAATGTAGACGTAGCCCTAACTAAAGCGCCTATCAACAATTCTTGAGCTTCAGATTTATTCATAGTATATAGTAATCCCCCAAATACTACTCAATAATAACAATTACTTTATAAACCTTTCTATGAGTTCATTTATTTATAGTAGTAACTCCCAAACCCCCTTTCAAGAACTCGACAAAGGGTTGACATATAAATGTTATGAAAACAACAATTATAGAAATTGATACAGGATACCAAATAAAAACAATAGCACCATGAAGAATCCAAGGGCTTTTAACTTAGGAATGGAATATTCTGGCTTTCTATTTCCTAATTTCTTCGCTTTCCAAAACATTAGAATAACAAGTATTGCTTCCAGTCCTCCAGCGATGGCTCCCGTTAAACCAAGGACAGTAATGAACGTTGCAAGGTTCAACACTGTGACAATTAAAGGAAATAAAAACACTAAACCTAAAGAAATGTTTCGCGAAAAATGGTAATCAAAATGATACATTTCTATCAATGCAATGCTTATTGTTAAGAACGAAGTAAACATTGCCAATACTGCTAAAACATTTGCCAAAATTCCCAACACAGGATATGAAAACATACTTAACGCAATTGTTGCTATCCGTTCATTTGGTCCCAGAATTGAAAAATTTTCTAGTCCAACAATACCGACGATAAAAAATGTAAACAGCAAATAAATTATAATTGGCGCAATAGAACCGAGAATGATTGCTAATTTAAACTTTTTCTTTTCCCGACCGAGTTCTTCTTGCATTTCTGGAATTGCAGGCAAACCAAGATATGCAAACACAATAACACCGTAGGGAACAAAGAATTTTGTAATGTCCATGTGTGTTAAATAACTACTATTAATATCGCGGAAAGAAAGAACTCCAATTAATACAATAATAAATAATAGAAAAGATATCAAAATAAGTTCTGCTTTACCTGTTGCTTTAACTCCTTTGTATGCAATCACGAACGTTATACCAAAGAATAAGAAGGTATACAACAAAGGTGTTCCAAATTTAAAGATTGAATGTAACGTTGCTCCCTCGCCGATTAAATATGCAGTAAGTGCTCCATATAAACTTATGAGCATCGATACTGTAAATATCCGTTTTCCCCATTTGCCAAGGTACTTTCCTGCATAACCTGCAAGTTGGTGCTGCTCTTTTGTTCTCAATACAACTTCGCCAAGGAACAGGTTCAGGAAAAGGTACATGATACCGATCAATACAATAAGAATGAACCCATACAATATTCCAGTTTGTGCAATAACGTACGGAATGCCAAGAATACCTGCACCAACAATAGTGCCAAGAAGGGTTGTTGCGGCAATGGTCATTCTATGTCGGCCAAAGAATCCTTTATATTCTATAGGAACACCTCTTTTTCTGTACATTATAGGCACAAATAAAAGTGTAACAATTTATATACTTGTCGATGCGTTACCAACTCATGAAAAAAAAGTATCTGTATTGGATACCAAGAATCATTACAATTGTTTTTACCATTTTCATCAGCTTATTTGCGTTAGATGTCTTTGGAGAATATTTATTTCCGGACGTGTTAGCGGCACTTTTCATGCACTTAATTCCAACATTTGTTTTAATTGCCATGCTACTTGTTGCATGGAAATGGGAACATGTTGGTGGTACTTTATTTCTCGTTGCAGGAATCATTTACATTTTGATGGTGGCGAGAAGTTTTAAATTTATATCCCTCTTTATTATTTCTAGCCCACTATTTTTTATTGGTGTTTTATTTCTAGTGTATTGGTACACTTATAAGAAAGAAAATAAAAAAAATGAGTGGGGACGCCGTGATTCGAACACGGATCTAAGGCTTGCTTCAGGTAAGGTTTTATCATCATCAAAAGATTCAACCCCTCATTACTGGAGGCCCCTATTCTAACCGGGTTATACTACGTCCCCACAATAACCCTTAAAAAGTAAAGTTTTTTATTAAGTTTATTGTTTTAAACTGAGAATGATACAATTAGATGGTTCGTACGGTGAAGGTGGCGGCTCCCTAACGAGAGTTGCTCTTGCTCTCTCTGCACTTACGGGAAAAGAATTTACTGTAACAAATATTAGAGCAGGACGACCGAATCCGGGATTAAAAGCACAACATCTTCACGCCATTAAAGCTCTTAAAGCATTATGTAACGCAGAAACAAATGATATTGAAATTGGCTCAACAGAACTTCATTTTACGCCGGGCAAGATTAAAGGAGGAAGATACGAAATTGATATTGGCACTGCAGGGAGTATAACATTATTGTTACAAGCACTCATTCTTCCATCATTATTCGCCCCAAGTAAAGTAACATTACATATCAAAGGAGGAACTTGCGGAAAATGGCAAGCATCTGTTGATTACCTTCAAAATGTTCTTCTTCCACACGTTACAAAGTTCGTAGAAAAAATTGAATTAAAAATTCTCAGACGAGGATATTATCCAAAAGGGGAGGGTGAAGTAGAATTAGAAATATCGCCAAAGTATAAAATTAAGAATTTTGATACTGTTTCGTCGTTTATAGAAGAGATAAACGTACCAAGAATTAACCTTACGACACAAGGAACATTGGAACAAATTAAAGGTATTGTCAATGTTTCATTTGAATTGCAAAATAAAAATGTTGGGGAGCGAATTGTACAATCTGCGGAGGGGGAATTGAAAAAAAATGGTGTACCAATAAATGTCCGAGTTGATTATACACATGCACCAAGTATTGGTGGCGAAATTGTGATATGGGCAATTTATAGTGTTGATGGAGATGTTAACTTTGATAATCCTACACGTCTTGGAAGTAGCGAATTAATAGAACAGGGAAAAACGTCTGAAAGCATAGGAAAAGAAGCAGCGGAAGAATTACAGGAAGAACTTGAGTCGGGAGCTGCTGTTGACACATATTTAGCTGACCAATTAATCCCTTTCATGGGACTTCTTCCTGGGTCAACGATTACTGTTCGAGAGATAAGTAACCATGCAAAAACAAACATGTACGTAGTTGAAAAGTTTCTTGATGTGAGATTTAAAGTAGAGGGAACAACCATCCAATCGCAAAAAGATTTATAAAGAACATCCTGAATGACAGGGTAACAATGGAAGGAAAAATATGTAGTTCATGTAAGAAGAGAATTGTTAATGACAAAGGCAGCGTTATATTCATGTGCCCAAAGTGTAGTCAGCAAGAGATTGTACGGTGTGCTACATGCAGAAGTATCGCAACAAAATATACCTGTCACCAATGTGGATTTGTAGGTCCTAATTAATATAATGGCAAGAGTAATTATAACATTTAAATTAATGCCAGAATCACCTGATGTTGATTTGGCGCCGATAAAAGAAAAAGCAGAATTAATTGCACGAGAAGCTGGTGCCATTGGCCAAATGCAGGTTAAGGAAGAACCGATTGCGTTTGGTTTAAAAGCAGTTCTTGTATTAGGGATGTATGAAGTTGAAGGTGCCGACTTTGATGGTACTGCTGCTAAACTAGGAGAAATTGACCAAGTTCAGTCCGCAGAAGTCGCTAAAATGGATTTGGCATTGGGGTAGAGATTTTTATTTTTCTAATGTGTAATCTTTTCCAAAAAGATTGTTCATTGCAGAAATGAATGTTTCGCACCTTGTCATTGTTTCAAGCGCCCCTTCTCTTTTCTCAGGGATTTTTTGATCAGCTAAAGCACCAGAATAAATTCTTTGAGTTGAACCATATAAAGTTCCTAACGCAAACCAATCATCTTCTCCTGGTCGAGAATGTCCACCCTCTTCGTCTAAATATTTTGTTGCGCCTCGAAATGCCATAAAAGGGAAAAGAAAAAGGGAATATAAAAATCTTGTGCAACAATTATGAATAGAAACTTATCTTTTACTGTTTTTACGCAAATTTCTTATTGTTCATTGTAGCAATTTAATTATTTCTTTAATGTTAATATCTGTTTTTATTCCCGTTAGAGAGAAATGTGTTCGTACTGCATCCAATGTCTTGAGCGCGGGTTCCATTTTCCCAACAGGAAATTTATATTTTTTTTCAATAATGTGTAAGTCATAAAAGCCGACAACATCTTTTGTAGATTCTTCTTTCAAAATATCAAGAAACTTTTGTTCTTCCGGAAACGGGTTATTCTTTGCCATTGATGTGATTAGTTTTGAATCAAACAATTTTCCTGTCCAGAGTGGTCCCATAAATGAAAATTGTGTACCGCAAGAACAAATCTCTCTGTTAAAACGAGAAATGGTATGATTCAAACATGTCGAACAGTATAACAAATAATGATGTTGTTTGATAATCTTGTCACATTTTTCTTTTCCGTTCTCATGTTTAAAATAGACCCTAAAATAATGGTCTTTATGATACGAGAGAAGCGGTGCAAGTGCTTTATCAAATTGTATCCCCTGTAATTGAACTTTTCGTATTAGAACTCGTAACCCTGTTTCGTGCATCATATAATTCTTTGACGACGTTGCCCAATATTTTCGTTTTGTTACCCTCGGATATGTTCCAGTTAGTGCTGCGGTATCTGTCGCGGTTATTGCAAGTATTCCATGACGTTTAATTTGGGAAACAGCTGCCGAGATGAAAGGATTAGGTGTCCCAAACGGGTCAATATCAATATAATCAAAATATCCACAAAAATCATCAGTATGTTGATTTAATAAGAAATTATTTGCATCATCAGTACATATTTTTATTGAATTTGTTTTTGTTATTTTATTTAATGTCAAATTATTGTTAAACATTGTTACAAAATCAGCTTTTTTATCATTGACAAATATTGTATCAATCTTGCTTTTCTTTAATTCTTTCAAAAAGCGTAAAGGGCGAATACCTGAACCTGCCAAAGGAAATGCACAATTCATGTTCTTATTTGAAACAGAATTAAGTAATAACACAGAAATATTTCTGTTTGATTTCATGACAGGATTATAGAATACGGGCATTTTTTTAGTAGGATCTTTATGTAGAACATCTATGTTTAATATTATTCCTTGTTCTGTAATTATTGATTCTTTAATCATTTTTCAGTTTAAAATCGGCAGACAATAAAAACATTTACTTTTTGATATTGACCATCAAACCAAAACGCATTTTATGTAGGGATAAAAAAATGAGGAATTGGATAAACAGTTAGTTAATTTGGTATACGTTGAATAACAGTTTTTCTTGTTGACTGTATTAACATCTTTCATTATTCTTGTGGAAAGAGTTCCTTGAACAAGTATCAATTTTAAAAGCTCCGTTAACTCTGGTGGAATGGTAATATTTGTTAATATTTTTTGCAAGATTTCTTTTGTTGTCACTTTTGCTTCCTTAATGCCAAACAAAGAGAGGTAATCTTTATTGCTAACAAAAGATTTTTCGCCATCTTTTGCACAATTTACTAAGATTTTTTTTAGTTCTAAACTACTAAACTTTTCCAGTGTGGAAAGAGAGACATTTTTCACTAAATATTTCAAGGTATTAAACACAAAGCAGCAAATGGCGATATCCATGAAAGGATTTTCTTGAATGTCCATTAAACGAATTTCGATCGCATTTCGCTGAAAACGAGCAATGGCGCCGCGCGAATTAAGCCACTCCCCTTTGAGAATTTCTTGCGGATCGTAAGGCTTTATATCTTTGTATATGGGAAAAATAATTTTTTCAAAATACTCCTTTTTTGAAGTGATTACCTCTGGAATTATTTCGCCGATTATTGAAGAAATTCTCTTTTGATTAGCAAAATAATATTTTAATCTGTTATCGCTATAAACTCCTTTTGTACACTCAACGATTGGTGAACTTGAGCATAATGCTGGCAATAGAGGAAGGATAACCCTTATTGCTGAATGCAACTGGCGAAACTCATGATCATTAGAGAAAGGTAAATTTAGGTGGGTCGACTGAATGTTAGACCAACCATGATTTTTGCAGGAAAAAATTTCATTGTACTTATGATATACTTTGTTGTATTCGCGTTTCCAAAGTACAGTTTCTTTCAATGGATTCATCCAGGGATGCATTGAGCCGGGCATTAGTACGCAATTGTATTTTGAAAGAATTTTGTTAATCTGGGTAATATTTTTTTCAAACGATTTGGCAATTTGTACAAAATTTTTCATTGGCTTGCTTGTTTTGAGTTCAATCAAATGAGAGACTAATTCATTTGACCATGAAATTTTTCCATTGTCAAAATCTGACGTAAATTCTCCTAAAGCGTCTCTAAGCAGAAAATCGGCAATTGGTTTTACATCAAGTTTTTCTTTATCGACAATCATGTATTCAAGTTCAATTCCGGCAACTGAAAAAAGAGAATATTTCATATTTCAACATTTAAAATTAAACCATACCCCTAAATTTTCTCATTTCTATCCTATTAAGGAAGACACTCATTATTTTCAAATAGAGAGCTTCTTTTAAGATTAAGTCTTCAACACCAGCATCTATATTAGGATTATCATTAACTTCTATCACAAAGACCTCGTCGTTAATCTGTTTTAAGTCTACCCCGTAAAGACCATCGCCGATTAAATTGGCAGCTTTTAATGCTGTCTTGATAACACTCTTAGGAACTAAATCAATAGGAAATGTTTCAGAATCTCCCTCTTTAGATTCATCGCTTTCTTTTTTAATGATTTGCCAATGTTTTTTGACCATATAATATTTGCACGCGAATATGGGAATACGATCAATAATCCCTATACGCCAATCGAATTGAGTGGGCAAAAACTCTTGAGCAATAACTAAATCGCTTTTAAGTAACATTTTTTTTGTTTCTGTAATTAATTCTTCTTCATTATTTGCTTTAACTACACCTTGTGAAAATGAACTGTCTGGCTTTTTAAGAACAATAGGTAAACTTAGTTTGTTGATGATTTCTTTAGGATTATTGTTTTTACTATGAACAATTAATGTTTTCGGCGCTTTAATGTTATTATTTCTTAGTAATTCGGCAAGGTAAACTTTATTACAACATTTTAAAATGGAAAGAGGATCGTCGATAGTTATTAAACCTTCAGCGGTAGCTTTTCTAGAAAAGCGATATGTGTGATGGTTAACATTGGTTGTTTCCCTGATAAACAACATGTCAAATTCAGCCAACCTTGATAAATCATCACGAGTTATCAACTCTGCATCGATACTTAAAGCGTTTGCAGCTTTGATAAATTTCTTCATTGCACGCGAATTTGAAGGGCTATCTTTTTCTTTCGGGTTATAAAGAATAGCCATGTCATAACGACTGGTAGTTCGGTGTGGCACTATTCTGCGATCTTTGCTAAAGTACTCTTTTGCAGCTTTTCTAAAAAAATCGCGATGATTTTCTGGTATTTCGCCTAAAGATAAAGGATTAATATTTTGCAACTGCCATTTCCCCTGATAATGATTGAAAAAAGCTTTCATTAAAGGGGCATTAACAAATTTAAATATAGCTAGACTTAATTTACTATACTTCTTAGCAATATTCTTTCCGAAATAAATACTTAATTCAAACTTATCAGATTTTATTGTGATGAGTTCTTTTTGAATTAACTCGTCGAGTTCATTACCAATATGTTTAATTGCGGTAAGTGATTTTAAATCTTGAATAGTACTAATTGTAGGAATATGTTTGTGCCCCCTAGCCTCGGCAAGGAGTGAAACGTAATATCCTTCTGACTGATAACGATATGAATTGCAAAGGTTAAAAACTTTAACTTTTTGTTGGCTTCCAATATTGGAATCGAGAAGATAATCTTTAGCGGAGACTGTTTCAGCGTTTGGTAAATTTAAGCTCATCTTTTTGACGTTGTCAACGACGAGCAAATTTTTCTTAAAGCGTTCTTTAATTTTCATAATTTATGACGATAAGAGAACAATATTCTAATATATAAACTATTCGAAAATAGAGATTACTGTTCGAATTAAAGGCCATTCTCCCCACATTTATCTTTGAACCAAGTAATCCATTTGAAATTTAAAAAAGAAAGGATATATTTAAAAAAGCAGACTTAACCAATAATGGTGTGGCAACCCGTAAAGTTCTTGTAACTGTACTTGGTCATGTTGATCATGGTAAGACCTCTTTATTAGACAAAATTAGGGCAACTGTCGTTGCATCGGGTGAAGCAGGAGCAATAACACAAGCGATTGGAGTTTCTGCAATTCCAATTGAAACAATACAAAAAATATGTGGAAAGTTGTTAGATGCGATTAAACAGAACCTTACTGTCCCCGGTTTGCTTACTATTGATACGCCTGGTCACGCAGCGTTTACCAGTTTACGAAAAAGAGGTGGTTCTTTGGCAGACATAGCCATTCTTGTCGTTGACATTGATGAAGGATTCAAACCACAAACTGTTGAGTCAATAGAAATATTAAAAGCGCAAAAAGTACCATTCATTGTCGCTGCGAATAAGATAGATTTAATACCGCACTGGCAACATAATCCCACAAAATTCTTTATGGAAAATGTTAATGCTCTTCACCAAGAAGTACAAGGAGAATTCGAAAAGCGTGTGTATGACCTTGTTGCACAATTTCAAGAACATGGATTGCAAGCGGAGCGTTTTGACAGGGTTGAGGATTATACAAAACAAATAGCCATTATACCTGTGTCTGCACAAACTGGTCAGGGAATACCTGAACTGTTAATGGTTCTTACTGGCCTTGCACAGAAATACTTTGAGAAAGTGTTGAAAATAGAAGAAACAGGACCTGCAAAGGGAACAATTCTGGAAGTTAAAGAAGAAAAAGGTCTAGGGACAACATTAAATGCAATAATTTACAATGGGCAATTGAAAGTTAATGATACTCTTGTCATTGGCTCAATTGAAGAACCAATTGTTGTTAAAGTTCGCGCATTATTAGAACCTGCAGAACTTGCAGAAATGCGTGACGTTAAAAGTAAATTCAAAAATGTTAAAGAAGTGCATGCAGCCACGGGCGTAAAGATTGTTGCACCTGGGTTAGACAGTGCAATGGCAGGCATGCCGTTACGAAGTTGTTCCAATAAAGAAGAAGAAATTGCTACTGCAAAAAATGAAGTACAGGAAGAAGTTGGCGAAATCGTGGTGGAAAATGAAGATACGGATGGAGTTATCATTAAAGCAGACACTATCGGTGGTTTGGAAGCATTACGAACGTTACTTCAAGAAAAGAATATCCCTATATCATCTTCGTCTCTCGGCGACATCACAAAGAAAGATATATCAAAACTAGAAACAATACGAGATAAAGACGTGTTTCAGGGAGTCATTCTCGGATTTAATGTAAAAGTACCAACAGATATTGCTGATATTCTTACAGCAAAAAGACTTAAAGTAATTACACACGACATTATTTACCAAACAATAGAAGAATATGAAAAGTATGTAGAAACTCTTACGAGAGACATTGAACTTGAAGAATTAAGTAAATTAGTACGTCCGTGTAAATTTGCGATATTGAAAGGGTACACATTCAGACAAAACAATCCCGCTATTGTTGGTGTTGAAATAGAAATAGGAAAGATAAAAACTGGAGATCCCATCATGAACATAGAAGGAAAGTTAATCACTCAGGTAAAAAGTATGAAAGATGGGAAGGAAAATGTTACGGTTGCTGAACAAGGAAAACAGGTGGCAATGGCAATGGGCGGAGTTACTGTTGGTCGGCAAATTGAGGAGGGAGATTTTTTGTATAGTGATATTCCTGAAGATGATTTTGTTAAATTAAAGCACATGAAAAAACATTTATCAACAAGGGAAATTAATATTCTGAAAGAAATTGCCGAAATTAAAAGAAGAACAAATCCGGTATGGGGTGCTGGGTAAATGCAAAACCTTACCATACTTAACACACGAAGAATAAAAGAGTTTAACAGAGTTCTTACGAAACAGTTCGGTGCGATATTGCAAGAAAATTATGCCTACTTTCTCAACGAAAAAAGTCGAATCTTTATTATCAATAGGGACATCGCAAATGTTGATCTTAATAAACTTAAAATTGATAAGATTGGCCTTTACTTTGCTGAATATAAAGATAATCAAGCACGGTTAAGTAAAGAAGGTGCCCAATTATTAGTCCAAGAAAACAAAAATGTTACGAACGTGATTGAACTTGACGAAAAAGAGATTAAACAATACTTTGCAGGAACAGATCTTCAGAAGGATTGCGGGAAAGAAAGTAAATTTATACTTTTACAGTATAAGAATCATGTTCTTGGATGTGCGAAATATAAAGAAAATACAATAATCAATTTCCTGCCGAAGATTCATCGCGGCGAAGTTATTATTTAACCACCTAATCATACATACAACCACACGGTAATTAGAGCATAGTTATTTGTATTATGATATAATTGTTACTTAGTTCAAGACATCTTCGATTGGCTTGTTTCCTTTCAGTTTCTTTGCTTCTTTTCTCGCTTGTTCAAGTAAATCCACACCTAAATCTTTCAATTCTTTAATGTGCATTTGCATAAGTTGCTCAACAATTTGTAAAATACGCAACATTTCTTCCCGTTCTTTTGTTAATGTTGCAAGCGACCCTTTATGAAACCCAATCTTTTCGTCTTTCGATTCTTTGTTATCTGCCATACTAATGTAATAAATGAATATTTTATTAATGTTTTGGTGTTTTTTGTTATTCTCTGTTAGTGATAACAACCAAAAGATTTATATCCCAAGTTTGACAGTTAATTAAAAATAAGTGTTCTAGGTTTGTAAGTTCTACCATGAAACAAACAAACACTAGAACAAATGGCATAAAAGCTAACTCAAATATATCTTTTCCTATTGGAACAACGAT
>Ga0210057_1001073_pt1 | contig 42661 bp, 56 predicted proteins | sample CryGeyCG2114_010_2_FD_183968 | JGI IMG/M metagenome (GOLD analysis project Ga0210057, IMG submission 183968) | Groundwater microbial communities from aquifer - Crystal Geyser CG10_big_fil_rev_8/21/14_0.10 (SPAdes) (version 2) | ecosystem: Environmental > Aquatic > Deep subsurface > Groundwater ... | reverse complement strand
TAAAACAAAAACAACAAGAATATCTTAGATGGTATAATACAAAGTGTCCGCATCTGGGTATTCATGGGCTGACTCCTGAAGAAAAATTACTTTCTCTTCAGGGGACAAATGTTCGTGTATGATTCAATTAATTAAAAAATCGGAGGGGCGAGGTTTTTTACTTGCTCGAATTTTTTCCCTTTATTCTCCTGTGCTCCAATCTCGTTGCCAAACCACGGGAAGGAAAAATTTTCAGGAAAATTTTAATCGGTTTTTTATTGCCCAACTTGTAAAATAGATTTCTTTTGAAATTTTTATCCATATCCAAAATTAGTAGTTAGGACTTAGATTAATTGTATTATTTTTTGTTTCCAATCGGTTAAAAATGTGTTTCCGGGACAAGTTGTCTTAGGACTGACTTCTCTGTGTCCCAAAATGCCTTCTTTTTTGATTTGCGGATAATTTTCTTTAATGATTTTCACAATTGAAGAAATTACCAAATCCGAGGGCGAGGAATCGGTAAAATCATTGTCCAGACAAATCCCAATACTCCTGCAATTCACTTCCCAGTTACCCGCGTGCCAGCCGATGTTTTTATCTTCCAATAATCTTTCGATTTTTCCGTCCATCCGCACAAACCAGTGATAACCGTAGAAAACCTGTTTATTGTCTTTGAAATGACCGGAATAAATCGGCTGACCTTTAATGTATTCTTCTCCCTCGTATGTGGAATTGGCGTAATAAGAAGCATATAGTTTAAGTAAATGAACCGCATTCAACGTTGTCAAAGCCAAGCCCGGCTGATTTTTTGAATGATGAATAACAATCGTATCAATTGGCTTTCTTTCTTTATCCCAATCAGGACCCGTCAATCCCAGGGCTACGTTGTTAGTTGCTAATCGATTTTCGAAAAAACTATATAATTCTTTCTTGATTTCAAAAGAGGTCTTTTCATCAACTTTCTCACGCTGTGCCATGATTTTTTTAAAATCATCTATCAATTCTAGATACCAATCCAGTTTTTTAAGTGTTTTTATCCATTTTTTTTCATCAAAATATTTCGCCATAGGAATTATTCAATAATTCTCAACAACTCTTCCAACGCAACTGGTAATTCTTTAATGCCGCTAACCCCACTAAAATGGTCTTTATTATGCTCAATAATTATCTTGGCGCCCAGTTTTTCTTTAAATATTTCGGCATCGCTTATCGGAACAATAGCATCATCATCTGAAAATATAGCTATAAAATTATTGGAATGGCTTTTTATTAAATCCCAGTTTATCGGTGTTTCCAGCCAGGGTTTCGCGGTTTTTTTATCTTCTTCATCTTCAAACGCTTCGTCAGTAAGATAGACCCAGCCAGCCAAAAACACAACACCACCGATTTTTAATCCGGCGGGAAGAGATTCCAGATAGCGTAAAATTGTTTGGGCTCCTATTGAATGACCTATTAAACATGTATTCTCATCGGGGATGCCAATCTGTTCTTTCAAAAAGGAGACCCAGGTATCAATCCGGGGGGTTAGTGGTTCGGGCATGGCTGGCGTAAAGACGCTAAAACCTCTTTCCGTTAATTCCTTTTTTAACCACGGAAAGCAACCTTCTTCGGGATAACCATCCCAGCCGTGAATTATAAAAACTCGCTTGGTCATAAATTATTCTTTTAAATATTTATCCTTCAAAAATTTGGCGAAGTCGTTCATTTCTTTTCTGTAAAGTTTCAATTTTTCTTTTTGTTCTTTGTCTGAAAGTATTGGCATTATTTCTGCACCAGTGCTTTGGATGCGAAAACCTCCGTATATACCAATATTGCTGAATGATAATCTGGCATCAAAAGGCATTTCCCTGTCTTGATAAAATTCATCCAGCATTTCCATTGTTCTTTTTCGGTGCTTCAAATTTTCTATTGTCCATTCTCTTTTTTTCTCTTCACTTTCTTTCCATCCTTTTGGTTCTGGTGTATAAATTTCAACCCATGGGAAAGACGCACCCTCTTTATGTAGGTGCCCCTCGCAGGACTGACTGGTGGGAATTTTCCAGATATTAAAACCCGCCACAGCCTCTTTTATCCCAGGATCGATAGGCTCGCCTAATTTATCGGTAATTTCATTAACCTGTTTTTCAACATCTTTAATCCGAGCCTCTTTCTCGGATTCTGTTTTCTTCTCGAATTTTGGTGATTCAATAGTCATAGAATTTTGAATTAAGAATCAGGAATCAGTTATCTCTTACCCTTTTATCATACCCCAAAATCGGGTTTTTCCAAATAAAAATCCTTCCAACCCTTGTAATTTTTGTAATATTGTGTTAATATAATCATAGAGTCAAATCAAAAGGAGGATTTGACTTAATTTGTTCTTAAAAGTCCGCCTATGGCGAGACAAGGAAGGATAAATGCCTATAAAGGTAGATATTTTAAAAACAATCGAAAGAAATGACAGGGCTATAATTGACGTGGAGTTTTTCAAAAAAGCAGAACCAGAAGAAAAATACACCGAAGTCGGCGCGGAACTTTTCCACAAAGTCCAGGCATTGACAATGGCCATGGCAAGAGATTTTTCCGAACATCAGACGATGATTTTGGGGCCGTATTACGAGACCACCACATGCCTCACTCATCATATTGTCCATTGCACCATAATCTGCCCCAAGCAGCTCAAGGATGAGCTAATCGCAAAAACGAAAGAAGCAGGAGAAAACCGGGATTTCGAATTCAAAGAGGTGGAAAATCTCTCAATACCAGGGTGAAAATCAAAACCCAAAAAGCAAGAGGAAGTTCGCTTGCGAACTTCCTCTTTTTTATTTCATATAATTTCTCCTATCCCGTCTCATCAGCGGGCAAGTTATTTTTCTTCTTTTTTATACACAATATAGGAATAAATGAACGTGTAGATAGCGAATAGAATTGCCGGAAGAATAGCAAGCCAAATGGCGATTTTCGGAAAAAATAAGCCCAAAAGAGTGATTATCGCGGCAATTTTGAACAGTTTTGCGCCGAGTTTATGGGTCTTATCCCAAACATTATCACTGCTTAAGGTCCAGGGTGTTCTGATGCCGATAAACCAGTTTCTCTTGGCATATTTCAATAAAATCCCAATATAGAAAAAGAGAATTCCGATTGCCGGCACCATAGCCCGACCCATATCAAATGTTTTGCCCAAATTCCAAAAAATAGTCAAAACATAAATATAAAATAAAAATAAAATTATAAAAACAATAAAAGCATCAAAATATTTTCGGAATTTTTCAATATTCTTTTTCAAAGGGTCGATTTTGGGAATCAGAATAAACATCAGCCACAATCCCAAGGTGATTATCGGCATCAAAAACAAGCCCCAGAATTTAGACATATAGCCGTCCACTTCTCCTCTGGCATTCCAGTGGGAAGCAACCTTGTCCGGAAACTGGGGATAAAAATATATCCCAACAGCAAAAGAGATTAAAATTATTATTAAGATAAAGATGCTACTTTTTTTCATAGTTTTTCAAATTTTGGCTCTTTTTCCACGGGCATATATCTTTATCCTACCAAAAATCTGGACAAAAATAAATAGATTTGCTATAGTGCGTATGTTCTAATCAAGTCCGCCAAAGGCGAGACAAAGGAGGAGAAAATGAATATTTTCGATTTTTATGAACGGCTTGACGGTAAACCGTGTCCAGGAGCCAAAAATATGCATATTGAATGGCGTATCGTAGCAATTATCTGCTTTTTTCCAACCGTAATCAGGAATTTTTTCAAACGCACCTTTTCACCTTTCTGCAAAAAACAAAAAGGTTCCTGACCAAAAATGGAGCTTTAGCGGGGAAACTGTGTTTCCCCGCCTTTTTTATTAAAACAAAAAGGGTTCCCCTGTCTTTTGACTGGGAACCCTTATAGATGGAGCAAATCTTCGCCAGCACATTTGGCAAGCGCCTCGGCAAAACTTCTCACTTCGCTGAATATTGAATGTACGGAGACGCCGTCTTTCTCATAGGTTATTTTGCATACCAATTCTTCACAAGGAGCAAGTTCCGGCACATCATTTTTCTGAATTTTAAGCCGGGAATTCCCATTCACTTTTACAATAACTGCTACTATTCTTACGCCGCAGGTTTCAGAATTCTTCTTAGAGACCCATTTGTTTTTAACAACTTTTATTCTTCCAATTTTTGCTTCTGTTCTTCTCCTTATTTTTTCTTTCTCATCTCTTACTTTAATTGCTTGTTCGATGGTTAATCCGATGGCGATTTCGGCTGGCGTCCTTCTGAATCTTGGTTTTTTGTCCTTTGCTCCAGGCAAATTGCCTCTGTGCTTTCTTTTTCTTCCCATTTCTCCCTCCTTACTTGAATTTTAACCTATCTTAACAAAAGTATATTTCTATGTCAACTACCTTTTCTCTCCAGCCACCAGTCGGTCTTGTCGGATGCCAAAACTATCCCGGGTCTGTTGGTGGCAAAATATTTGCGGATAATTTCTTTATCCCCCTCTTTTTCTTTTTCCTCCCTGATTATTATTGGTTTTTCCGGATTAATTTCTAAATCATTAAATGTAAAAGTAAGGATAATCTTTCTGAGATTGTTCTTTACTTCGTCAAGTTTATCGCCCCAATTCTTGGCATCAAATTTTTTAAATTCATGATATGTGTCTCTGACAAATTCCTTACTGGACGTAAAACTATCGGCAGAAAGAATAAATTTTCCGTCTTTCGAAAGTTTTTCTTCAAAATCATTGTCAAGCAAACCGATGATTTCGGCGTTTAAACCTTCTTTTCCCCATTTTTTCAATATTGCCTCATTGGTTTCCAGGTCGGCAATCGGCTCCTCTGCTTCGACGCCGCCAGTGACGGGTTTTTCGATTTTTTCAAAATTTTCCATAGTTTTTAAATCCTTAGGCGGCAATTTCTTCCCCAACCTGTCCCAAGAATTCCAGTTTATGATTTAAATTTTCCCGTCTATTTTCATCCGGATCGGAAGTTGATTGAACTACATGCGGATCCAAAACAATTAATTTCTCCCCTTCTGATGTATTTGTATTCCTGTTCAAACGCCTCAACCTGCTCAAGCGGTGATTTTTCTTCTTTATCCGGAACAGCGATTTTTAAAACCATAGAAGGATTCTCTTTGGTCTGGCTTTCCAAAAGATAAACCCGCGACTGTCCGCCGATTCCGATTTTTTCCTCAAATTTATATTTTTCCGGATTAAAAGGCAATTCTTCTTGATGATAAAAAATGTCTTTGAGTTTATCTTTGTCAAAATTAAAAAGATTCCTGGGTAAAGAATCTTTTACTAACCCTAAAAAGCTGGTAAGTCTTTCGTATTTCGATTGGCTGGACCACATTTTCCCCCACAATTCCTTCTTGTCCAAATTGTGAGGTTTTTTCTTATCATCAATCAATACCTGTTCAGCCGCACTTTTGGCTCTATGAAAATACCTGTCAATTTTTTCTCTAACCATAATATTATTGTTCCCTCCACTGACACTTACTATTTGTGAATCTGCTGAGTCATGGTCGTAATTTCATCCGAAATCTTTTGAATATCATTAAGCATAAAAAAGATAGCCCAAATAACCGCCCCGACGAGAAGGACCGCAAAAATAAGACCGGCTATAGATACTACTTTTGGAAGACGTTTGGATGGACGAGCAAGTATCGCTTCCAATACGTCTTTTTGGTCCCACCCCTTCTCCACGAGGGTGTCTCTTATTTGTAAATCGGAAAATCCCTTCTCGCGACATTCTTTTATATATTTATTCAATTCTTTGGTAACCATATTGATTATTTAATACTGCCGGGCTTGGATTCGAACCAAGATGCCATGGTTCAGAGCCATGTATCCTACCGTTAGATGACCCGGCAATTTTACTCTTTCAAATACTTTCTTACCGCCACCATGGTGCTGAATCCACCCAAAAATACGCCGACACCCGCAAGTAGAAGGAAAAACGACAATAAATTTGCTTTAAAATAGGAAAAAATATCGTTAATCGGCAGGAAACCGGAAATCTTCGGAGAGGTAAAGTAAAAAAGCGGGTACAAAATAATTAAAGTTACAATGGCAGCTACCAAACCGTAAAGTACGCCTTCAACGAAAAACGGACCGCGAATAAACCACTTACCCGCACCTACCAGCTTCATAACATTGATTTCTTCTCGCGAACTGTAAATTGCCAGACGAATGGCATTAAAGGTAACCAGAAAAACAATCAAAGCCAACAGCACGCTTAATCCCAAGCCACCGGTTTTGACATCAAGAATAATCTTATTCAGCTTGTCTATCACTTCCTTGTTTTGCATATAATTAACCTTATCAATGACGTCTTTGTAATAAACGCTTTCCAAAAATTGGTTAATGCTGGCGTATTGATTGGATTCTTTGGCTTTAACGTTCAGACTTCCCTCCAAGGGATTAAATTCCAGCTCCTCCAAGCTCTGAAGTAAAACCGGGTTATCTTTATGCTTTTCTTTAAAAGCCAAGAGGGCCTGGTTTTGCGAAACATAGCTGACAGCTTCCACTTCCTGCAATTTCTCGAGTTGGGATTTAACTTTCAAAATTTCTTCTTCGGACGTTTCCAGTTTAAAATAAACGCTGATGTCTATTTTGCTTTGTAAATTCGCCAAAACTGCGTTAGCTACCACGTTCAGCGTCAATAAAACGGTAATAACCAGAAGAGTCAGAACCATAATACTGACGGTTGCCGTGGAAAGCCAGCCGTTTCTCCAGAAGTTCGTCAATCCCCACTTTATAATTCTCTTAAATGATGTAAACATAAATTTAAACTATGTAGCGGCCGTTCTCTTCGTCCCTGATTACCCGACCGCGATCCAAGCTTATTACTCTTCTTTCCAAGGCGTTGATTATTTCTCTGTCGTGGGTTGCCAAAATTACTGTTGTACCCAGTTCATTGATTCTGCAAAGCAATCTTATTATATCCCATGTGTGAAGAGGGTCAAGATTTCCAGTCGGTTCATCGGCCATCAAAATGTCGGGCTTATGAACCAAGGCCCGACCGATTGCTACTCTTTGTTTTTCTCCACCGGAAAGCTGACAGGGAAAGTTATCCGCTTTATCAACCAGTTCAACCAAGCTTAAAATCTGAGGTACGTCTTCGGCTATTTCTTCTTCCGATCTTCCGCCGGCCTCCATGGCAAAAGCGATGTTCTCATAAGCGGTTTTATTGGGAAGCAATTTAAAATCCTGAAATATCACTCCGATTTTCCGACGATAAGCCGGTATCTCTTTCTGTTTCAGATTTTTTATATCTCTGCCGTCAACCATAACTTCTCCTTCGGTCGGTTCTTCTTCTTTTAACAATAATCTTAAAAGTGTGGTTTTCCCGGCCCCGGAACGACCGACAATGGAAACAAATTCCTTCGGGTTTACGCTAAAGGTTACCTTTTCCAAGGCAATGCAATCACCGGGATAATATTTGGAAACGTTTTTAAAATCAATCATTCGCTTTGCTCAAATTAAAAATTAAAAGTGAAAAATTAAAAATAATACTTTTAACTCTCGACTTTGGACTTTTAACTTCGCAGTTCTGCTTCTATAAATTCATCTAATTTCCCGTCCAAAACCTCGTCAGGATTTGAACTTTCTACCCCTGTTCGATGGTCTTTGACCAACTTATAAGGATGAAGCACATAAGAACGAATCTGACTTCCCCATTCCACCGAGGGTAAAACCCCCCTTATATCGGCTTTTTCTTTTTGTTTTTCCTGTAATCTCTTTTGGTAAAGTTTGGTATAAAGAAGTTTCATTGCTCTTTCCCTGTTCTGAGCCTGACTTCTTTCGCTTTGACAGGAAACAACAATCTTGGTCGGCAAATGGGTAAGCCGGACCGCGGTAGAGCGCATATTTACGTTCTGCCCGCCCGGACCGGAAGAGCGAAAAGTATCGATTTTTAAATCGTCGGGCTTTATTTCAATCTCTTTTTTTATATCTTCGCTGATTTCCGGCAAAATCTCAACCAAGGCAAACGAAGTGTGGCGCAGGTTATCGGCATTAAACGGCGAGAGCCGGACCAGACGATGAACTCCGTTTTCTCCTTTCAAATAGCCGTAGGCATAAAGTCCATCTATTTCCAAAACAGCGCTTTTAATTCCGACTTCCTGGCCATAACCGATGTCCAGAATTTTTGATTTGAAATTGTGGCTTTCCGCATACCGGGAATACATACGCAAGAGCATATTCGCCCAATCCTGGGCCTCGGTTCCGCCGGCTCCGGAATAAATTGAAACGATTGCGTGCTTCTTGTCGTAAGGACCGGAAAAAAGAACTTTAAATTCCTCTTTTTTAAATCGTTCTTCCCATGCAGATAGCTCGGATATATTTTTTATTTCGGTTAAATCTTTTTCTAATTTATCCCAGATATCAACTTCTTCTTTTAAATCTGCCAATTCCTCGCTGATTTCTGCCGCCCGTTTACTGTCCTTCCAAAAGTCGGCTTCTTGGGTCAGTTTTTCCAGTTCGATTATTTTTTCTTTCTTTTTACCCAAGTCAAAGACAGTCCGCAACTTGGCGGGTTTTATTCTTCAACTCGTCGATTTTCTCGGAAATTTCCATGTTCTTTTATGATACCTTAAAAAAATTCAAAAAACAAGTTAAAGAAATTTAAAAAAAGCCGGTAGTCCGATTTGAACGGACGACCCACGCTTTACGAAAGCGTTGCTCTACCACTGAGCTATACCGGCATAAGCGGGATACCGGAATCGAACCGGCGCCCTAACCTTGGGAAGGTCAAGTACTGCCACTATACTAATCCCGCGATATTCTAATTCTACTCTTTTTATTGCCAAAATTCAATATTTTTGTTATATTTAAATTAATTCTGGCCCCGTCGTCTAGCGGTTAGGACATCAGATTTTCAATCTGGTAACAGGGGTTCAACTCCCCTCGGGGCTGCTGATTTATGATAATCCTTGGAATCGAAACATCTTGTGATGATACGGGAGTTGCGATTGTTGAAGCCCCTAATAAAAAGGGTGCTTTTAAAATTTTATCCAATGTTGTATCGTCTCAAATTAAAACCCATGCTCCGTATGGCGGAGTGGTGCCGAATCTGGCTGCCCGCGAGCATCTGAAAAATATCGAACCCTGCCTACGGCAAGCTTTCCAAGAAACAAATCTCAAACCCTCAAACATAGATTTAATTGCCGTAACCATTGGGCCAGGATTAATCCCTTCTCTTTTAATTGGGGTTAATTTTGCCAAAGCATTGGCATATGTTTGGAAAAAGCCGATTATAGGGATAAATCATATAGAAGCGCATATTTTAGCTTCAATTTTCAATTTTCAATTTCCAATTTTCAATAAATTTTCAAATGATTCAATTTTCAAACATCTATTTCCTGCTATTGCTTTAGTGGTTTCCGGAGGACACACACAATTAGTATTGGTTAAAAAAATCGGAAATTATAAAATAATCGGTGAAACGCGGGACGACGCGGCCGGAGAGTGTTTTGATAAAGTAGCAAAACTTTTGAAGCTCGGTTACCCGGGTGGTCCCGCTATTGCTAAAGAAGCTTCGAAAGTTAATTTTCAATTTTCAATTTTCAATTTTCAATTGCCTCGGCCGATGATTAAACACAAAAATTATGATTTTAGTTTTTCTGGATTAAAAACTGCAGTACTTTATCTATTAAAAGACATAAAACAAAAATACCCTATTTTTTACGATCGGAAAAAAAAGGGTATAGACATTATTTCAGAATTATGTCGTGAAGTTCAACAGGCGATTATTGATGTATTAATAGAAAAAACTATTCGCGCAGCTAAAGAATTTGGGGCAAAAACAATAATTCTCTCCGGCGGCGTTGCGGCCAATGAAGAGCTCCGCAAGCAGCTACAAGCTACAAGCTACAAGCTACAAGCTAAATTTTTGACTCCGTCAAAAATTCTATGTACTGATAACGGAGCAATGATTGCTATGGCTGGATATTTTAATAAAGAAAAAGCCACAAAAAATTATAACAAAATCAGGGCTGATGCCAATTTAAGACTCTAATAGGGGGACTTGCGATGTCCCCATATTGATTAAATTTTAGGACATCGCAAGTCCTAAAATATCCCAAATTTTGCTAAAAATCAAAGAAATGCTAGAATAAAATAGATGACCGAGATTCCGAAAACTTACGAGCCGAAACAAATCGAGGATAAAATCTATAACCTTTGGGAAAAAGGTGATTTTTTCAAACCCGCAAAATCAAGAAAAAAACCATTTGTTGTCGCTATCCCTCCTCCAAATATCACCGGCATTTTGCATATAGGGCATGCCCTGAATAATACTATTCAGGATGCGATAATCAGATATCATCGTATGACCGGAGTACCGACTCTCTGGATTCCCGGAACCGACCATGCTGGCATAGCTACTCAAAATGTGGTGGAAAAGGAATTAAAAAAAGAAGGTTTAACCCGGCACTCATTGGGCAGGGAAAAATTTGTAAAAATGGTTTGGCAGTGGAAAGAAAAATACGGAAATCTTATTTTAGACCAGCTCAAAAAACTGGGTTGTTCCTGCGATTGGTCAAGAACCAGATTTACTCTGGACAAAGGATATGTAAAAGCGGTTGAAACAGCTTTTCTTCATTACTATAAAAAGGGCTGGATTTATCAAGGACCAAGGATTGTTAACTGGTGTCCACGCTGCTCTACTGCTATATCCGATATCGAAGTCGAATATATCCCCCACAAGACCAAGCTTTGGTACATTCGCTATCCGCTTAAACTAAAAAGTAAAAATGAAAAAGTAAAAAATTATATTACTGTGGCGACGACGAGACCAGAAACGATGTTGGGCGATACGGCAGTAGCGGTGAGCCCGAAGGATAAAAGATATAAAAATTTAGTCGGAAAAACCGTAATTCTGCCCCTAATGAATAGGTCAATTCCAATTATTGCCGACAGATTAGTTGATGCCGGATTTGGAACAGGAGCGGTTAAAATCACTCCTGCCCATGATGCCGTAGACAATAAAATCGGTAAAATCCATAAGCTTGAAGTTATAAACGTAATTGGCGAAAACGGGAAAATGACCAAAGAAGCGGGAAAATATGCGGGTTTATCCGTTATCGATGCCAGAAACAAGATAATTGAAGACCTGAAAAAACAAAATCTTCTCCAAAAAGAAGAAAAATACGAACATTCTCTTGCTACCTGTGTGAGATGCCACACGCCGATTGAGCCTTTAATATCCAAGCAGTGGTTCTTGAAAATGGACAAATTAGCCAAGCCGGCGATAAGGGTTGTTAAAGAAAACAAAATAAAGTTTATCCCGACTCGTTATAAAAAAGTTTATCTTGATTGGATGAAAAATGTTGAAGATTGGTGTATTTCGCGACAGCTTTGGTGGGGTCATAAAATTCCGATTAAGGGTTCAACTGATGTATTGGACACTTGGTTTTCTTCGGCCTTATGGCCTTTCGCAACTTTGGGCTGGCCAGAAAAAACCAAAGATTTCAAAACATTCTATCCGACTACTCTGCTCGTTACTGACAGGGGCATTATCTTTCTTTGGGTTGCCCGAATGATTTTCTCCAGTTTGGAGCTCTGCAAAAAAAATCCCTTCAAGGATGTCTATATTCACGCAACAATTTTTACTTTAGAAGGCAAGAGGATGAGTAAGTCTTTGGGCACGGGAGTTGATCCCTTGCTATTAATTGAAAAATACGGGGCCGATGCCACCAGGTTTGGCCTCTTATATCTTACCAGCCGCGACCAACAAGCGATGAAATTCTCCGAAGATGCGATTAGAGCCAGTCGGAATTTCGCTAACAAGCTTTGGAATATAAACAGATTTATTACAATGAATCTGAAAAATTCAAATTTCAAAATTCAAATTTCAAATAAAATTCAAATTTCAAAATCCAAATATCAAAACTTGACCCTAGCCGATAAATGGATACTTTCGAGATTAAATACAATCATTAAAGAAATTACCCAAAAGATAGAAAACTATCAATTGGGTGAAGCGGCTCGCCAACTTTATGATTGGACGTGGCACGAATATGCGGACTGGTACTTAGAAATATCAAAGTTAAAAGTTAAAAGTCAAAAGTCAAAAGTCAACTTAAATCCCTGTATTTTCCGAACTATTTTGCAGCTACTTCATCCGTTTATGCCGTTTATTACCGAATATATTTGGCAATTAAACTACCCGAAAGAGAAAGCGCTAATTGTTTCGGGATGGCCAAAAACAGATAAAAAATTTATTAATGAAAAAACAGAAAAAGAATTCGAAAAAATAAGAAATCAAATAATCGAAACCCGCAAAAAAGACCCGAAACAAAATTTTAAAGACCTAATCCAAAAATTCCTTAAAACATGAAGACCATTCTTTGTCTCGTCCTGGCCTGTCTTCCCAGTATCATCTGGCTGGCTTTTTATCTCAGAAAAGACAAACACCCCGAACCGAACAGATTGATTATCAAAATCTTTCTCCTGGGTGTTTTGATGGTTCCTCTGGCTGGTATTTTCGAACAACTATTCTTCGAAGGAACGAACGTACTCCCTCTCGCTAACAAACTATTATTCATAATAGTCGGCTTTGCCCTGATTGAAGAAATATTGAAATATTTGGTGGTAAGATTCGGTGTTTTAAAAAATCCGGAATTCGATGAACCGGTTGATGCGATGATTTATATGATAATCGCGGCTCTGGGATTTGCGGCAGCCGAAAATATCTATCTCTCGGCTCAAATACATCCCAATGAAATCTCTTTACAGAATATTCTTCAATTCATAACCACCAGATTTTTGGGGGCCACGTTCCTGCATGCCCTCGCCTCGGCTATTGCCGGTTATTTCCTGGCCGCCTCGCTTCTTATAACCTCAAAAATAAGAAAAATACTTGTCGGCGGAGGAATATTGGCAGCCACTATATTGCACTCGGTTTTTAACTACATTATAATATTAAATAGTCAGGAATTAATAAACGACCCCCAAAGAAATCTTTATCTGCTCATACTCTTGGGGGGCATGGCATTGATGGTTTCTTTTATGTTCAAAAAAATCGGCAAATATCGTTCCGTTTGCAAAATTTAAAAATAATAATTAAAATTAAAATAATATGGCGACATCGTTTTTCGAAAAATTGACCGGAGCCTCTGTTAACGAACCCTCTGCCGAAGAACAATCCTCATCTCTCGCTGAAAAGGTCGAGAAAAAACCAAAAAAACAAAAAGCGGGCATTAAAAAAGAATCCTTGGAAATGCCCGAAACCAAAAAAATGAAAAACAAATCTATAAAAAAAGAGCCCGAGGAAACATCGGTTACCCCGGAAGAAGAAAAAGAAAAGGGCTGGCTCGAAGAAGTGGAAGGAGAAGAAGGACAGCTGACAATCGATGTTTATCAAACCGAATCAGAAGTTGTCATTAAGTCCACCATTGCCGGAGTAAATCCGGAAGATATCGATATCAGTATTACCAACGATATGGTAACGATCAGAGGTAAAAGAGTAAAAGACGAGAAAATAACCGCAGAAGATTATTATTATCAGGAACTTTACTGGGGAGCTTTTTCCCGTTCGGTTATCTTACCAGTTGAGGTAGATGCTGACCGAGCAAAAGCTACCATCAAAAACGGCATATTAACCATTAGACTTCCCAAATCGGAAAAAGTTAAAACCAAGAGAATAAGTGTAAGAACGGAAGAATAAAAACATCTTGTTATTGCAGAACGCTTTGATAGACCTTAAGCGTTTCTCTTGCCATCTTTTCCCAGTTGTATTTTTTGACCCGCTCAAATCCCTTTTGGATAAGGTTTTTTCTTGCCCTGTCATCAGACAGGGTATTTTTGATTTTTGCTGCAATGTCATTTATGTCGAGAGGATTGAAATAAATTGCCGCCTCGCCCAAAATTTCGGGCAAACAGGCAACGCCGGAAGAAACTACCGGCACTCCGCGAGCCATTGCCTCCAGGGGCGGCAAGCCGAATCCCTCGGACAAGGAAGGGAAAACGAATAAAGCAGCATTAGTGTATAGCTTATCCAACTCTTCCTCACTCACAAACCCGGTACTCAAAATTAAATCATAATTCAGACCGGCCTTAACTAATTTCCGAAATGCCAATTTCAGCCTCTTTAAATTTTTATGAGGGTAATTATTGCCAACGTATAATAAATACGGTTTTTTAACCAACTCCTTCATAAATAACTTCAATTTTATCGGGATTAACGGCGCTTACCCCGTTTTTTGCGGGGTATGTTTTCACGATATCTTTTTTAACGTATTCTGAAACGGCGATTATTTTCCCGGCCCTTCGAAGCGCCGACCTGAAACCCATTTTATAAATCAATCTTTTCAAGGGATTAAATATCGGAAATCTCTGCCAGGTCAAATCATGAACCGTAAGAACAAATCCTTTTTTGTAAAAAAATGGCACCTTATAAAAAGTAAAGTGCATCAAATCGAGATTGTATTTTTTTAAAAGCCGCGAAAAAGGAAAGCGAACCGAAATTTTTTTAAAATTTGGGTTCGCTGGCCGATAATCTTTCTCTCTTTTCTTTCTCAAAAAAATAAAGTATTGATTTTGGGGATCGATTTTTTCCAAATTCCTGACCAAATTTTCCGTATATCTGCCTAATCCTTTGTCGCGCGGCCCGAAAAATCTGGCATCAATGCCGATTTTTTTTACCTGCCGAACCTTCAGGGAGAGTGAGTTTATCATAGTTTTTAAATATTTCTAAAAATTCTTCAGCTGTTTTATTCCAGTTGAATTGTTTTGCTCTTTTTAATCCTTTTGCTGCCAAATAATTTCTTAATTCCCGGCTCTCTAAGATTTTCCTTATGGCAAAACTGAGTTCGTCTATGTTGTTGGCATCAATCATAACGGCTCCTTCTCTCACCACCTCGGGCAACGAGGAATTGTTGGAAACAACCGTAGGTACGCCGCAAGCCATGGATTCCAGGGGCGGCAGACCAAATCCTTCGAAAAAACTCGGATAAACGAAAACCTCGGCCAAATTATATAAATAAGGCTTATCTTCTTCATCGATGTAGCCGGTAAAAATAATGTCTTTACCGAAAGAAGAGTTCTCGGCTTTCTTAAAAACTTCTTTATAGAGCCATCCCTTGGCTCCGGTGATAACGAGTTTTAAAGCGGAAAAATCAATACCCTGTTCTTCTTTTTTAACCAATCCTTCAAATCCTCGCCATTGAATTTGAAGCGGCGGCAGATTCTTTTCCTCCTTTATCTGTTCAAATGCCCTGATTAAAGCCAGAATATTTTTCCTTGGTTCGATGGTGCCAAAATATAAAATAAAACTCCTCTCATCAATGGGCAAATTGTATTTTTTTCTCACCCTCAGAAGTTCCGGGTCGTTCCTGTTTATGGGTCTGAATTTTTCGTCAATTCCCGGATAAATAACCTTAATTTTTTCGGCGTCAATTTGATAAAGATTGACCAAATCCTTCCTGGTGGATTCGGAAATTGCCACAATTACATCCGCTTTTTGGGCTTGTCTTTGGGGATAAACGAATTTATGCCAGAGTAATTTGGGTAAAGAGAAAAATTCCGGAAAACGAACAAAAGAAAGGTCATAAAAAATTATGATATTTTTGGCTTGCCCAGAGGTAGGAGCCAGCAAAAAATGGGGGCTCAAAAAAATATCAACCCCTTTTAAAATTTTATCCAATTGGGGAAATTTAAAAAATCTTAAAATTAAATCGAAAATTCGATTGGGAATTCTCAAACTTTTAATTTTGACATTGGAAGATTTCAACCAGGGATAATTAATCTTTAATTTTCTGAAACCGTTGTAAAACAATCTGTATTTAACAGATTTATCTAAAGGCAGAAGACGAGACAAAAGATTAATCGTATAATTCTCTACCCCCGTTCTTGTTCCTTTTGCCAAAATTCTAATATCTATCCCGATTCTCATAATAAGTTTTCTCCACAAAATCCTTTATTTTTTTCTTAAATATTTCTTTATCGAATTTTAAAGCATGTTCACGGATAATTTTGGGGTTAAATTTTGATAAATCAAAATTCTTAACTGCCTCGGCCAAAGAGCTGACTCCCTGGTTGTCGAAAAACACACCTGTTTTGCCTTCTTTTATGCTCTCAAGCGCTCCCCCGCCGCGATAAGCGATTACCGGACGGCCGCAAGCCATGGCCTCTAGGGCCACGATGCCGAAATCTTCTTCTTGAGGAAAAATCAGCGCCTGACAGTTTTGATAATATTCGCGTAATTTATCGCTGTGAATCTCGCCCAAAAATTCAATGTTCCAATTGGCTATTTTTCTCAATTTTTTCAATTCCGGACCGCTGCCGATAATTTTTAAAGGCAACTCTAAATTATTAAACGCCTCAATGGCAATGTCAAAACGCTTATAGACCAACAATCTGCCGACCATTAAATAATATTTTTCGGCTGGTTTGTATGAAGGAGTAAAAAACTTAGTATCAACCGGCGGATAAATTACTGTTGCGTGCTGTTTGTAATATTTTTCTATTCTTTTGGCTACAAATTCGGAGTTGGAAACAAACCTATCTACCCGATAAGCCGCTTCCCTGTCCCACAAACGAAGGTAATTCATAAAAACCGGGACAAAAAGTTTAGCCAGAAAAGGCATGCTAAATTCTCTTATATATTTATGACTATCGTCCCAGGCATAACGCGTAGGAGTATGACAATAACAAATATGGGGTGTTTCCGTCTTTGTGATTACGCCCTTGCTAAAGGCGGCTGAATCGGAAATAACCAAATCATAATCGGATAAATCGAATTTCTCTACGGCTAAGGGCATAAGTGGCGGGAAAAATCGATGATGGGATTTGATAAAAGGAATTTTCTGCAAAAATGAAGCCCGGATCTTTTTTCCGGGGAAAAATTTATCGGTTATTTTGGGATCATAAATCAAAGTATAAATCGGAGCATTGGGAAACAGCTCGCCTAGGGCTTCCAATACCCGTTCTGCCCCTCCGTATTGATTCAAATAATCATGAACCAGTGCAATTTTCATAAATTAACAAGCAGACCTATCTTTGAATAAAGTTATTATTGTTTTTAAAAGAATATATATGTCCCTCTTGAGAGACCAGTTTTCAATATAATAGGTATCTAATTTTACTTCTTCTTCAAAGGGCAAATTGGAACTGCCGCTAATCTGAGCCAAGCCAGTTATACCCGGTTTAATCAATAATACTTTTTTATGATGCTTTTCGTACTTAGCGATTTCATCCGGCTGGTGCGGCCTCGGTCCCACCAGGCTTATGTCGCCCCTTAAAACGTTGAATAACTGAGGCAGTTCATCGATTCTGTATCTTCTTAAGAATTTTCCCACTTTGGTTATCCTTGGGTCGTCCTTCATTTTAAACAACGGACCGTCTTTCCGTTCGTTGTATTTCAATAAACTTCTTTTCAATTTTTCGGCATTTTTTACCATGGAGCGGAATTTGCAAAGATTGAATTCCTTGCGTTGACTGATTCTCTTCAAACCCACAAAAATCGGTCCTTCGGAATCCAGCTTGATAATCAAGGCAATTAACAAAAATATCGGCGAAAGAACAATTAAACCAATCAACGAACTCAACACGTCCACGCTTCTCTTTATTATCTTACCCCACCCGTCCAGGGGCGTACGTTTCATTTCAATCAAAGGTACTCCGTCAAAAGTATTCAATTCCACGTTCGTAGTCAAGGTCTGAAAAAGATTGGGAACGAATTTAAAATCGATTCTCTGTTCTTCGCAAAAATCCAGAATTTCCAAAACATCGCTTCTCTCATAATGAGGACTAGCTAAAATAATCTCATCTATAAAAGGTTTCGTCCTCAGAATAAAATTCTTTATTTTTTCCGTTTTTAAATTATAAAAATGCTTCACTATCCGATAACCCAAATCTGGATGTCTCTGAATTTCCTTGCTTATCTTTCTACTCATTTTGTCCTCACCGATTACTATTACATTATGGATACCCACGTCGTATCTCCCGACCAAATAGCGTTGGAGTTTTTTGACAAAAAAACGGCCCAGGCTGACGAAGATTATACCAAAAATCCAGGCTACCAAAATGATAAAACGCGAATCAAAGGCTTCCCCGGTCCAGAAAATATAAATAATAATTGCCAAAACCGTGGTCGAAACCCCCACAACGATTTGAAAAAACTCTTTAAATAATCGCTTTTGGGAGGTTATGTTGTAAAGCCCGGAAACCGTAAAAACCAAAATTCCGAAAATGGAGGTTCCCACCAATAAAACAAAATATCTTTCGAAAGGTAGATTTATAGCGAAAAGAACGGGTCGCAAATTAGCCACCAACGGACTGACCCGCAAAAAATAAGCCGCGATTCCGGCAAATAAAAGCATCAAAAAATCAATCGGCACCAATAATGCGCTGAATATCAATTCTGACTTCTTCATGCTTCCATTGTAGCTTAAAAATTTGACTTTGTAAATTTGTTATGATAGAATAACAATGTCCTAGCAAGTCGGGTAATCGCTCTCCCGCAACGCGGGAGGTAGGAAAGTCCGAACACTCCTCCGACTAAGGTCGGAGAACAGCCTAGCGGGTAACGCCCGTCGTCCGTAAGGATAGGGATGCGAACAGTGACGATGCTCCGATGTAAAATCGGAGAGTGAAACGGCTAAATTCCTAGGTGGGTGCAAGAGCAAATATCCCAAGGTGGCTCGCTTGAGTCCGGCGGTAACGTCGGACCTAGATAAATGATTACCATCCGGTCCGATTTTATCGGACCGAGATACAGAATTCGGCTTACAGACTTACTGGGACAACAAAAATACCGAGCATGTGCTCGGTATTTTTGTATCGTTAAATTTTTAAAAATTTAAATTCCCGGCAAACCCTGACTGGCTCTCTTCGAGCCCAAAGCCTGATTGACCAGCTTGTCAGCTTCCATATTTTCATTTCTGGAAATATAAGTAAATTTCACTCCACCGAAATCAACTTTTAAATTCCAGGTTTTTAAAAATAATTGTTCGATTCTTCGGTCCAAAATTTTGTATTTTCCGTTGAGTTGTTTAACCACGAATTCGCTATCCATCCTGACCTCCGTTTCCATTGATTTTATTTTCTTGCTACCAAAAAGAAGTTTGGCTTTTTGCAAACCGAAAATTACCGATTCATATTCCGCTTCGTTGTTGGTGGCTCTGCCGATCTTTTCGGCATATTCTTTAATCACTTTTCCTTTTTCATCTATTAAAATCAACCCGATTGCCGCGGGTCCTGGGTTTCCCCTTGAGCCCCCATCACAATAGATGATTAATTTCATGATTTTTTTAAATCAATAATTTTTAGCTGTAATTCTTTTGTTCCATTCCACTCATTGGCAATCATTTCAAAGACTATGTCGACTTCTTCCCCTACCCTTATTTTATCACAAAAATCAGCCAAACCAAAGCCAATTGCTTTAAATCTTTTTACTCCTTTTTCTGTTTCTTTTTCCAGGAACAATTTCAAATGACAGCCATTTGAACCAACGCTTCTTATTTCAATTATTTTCGCTTTTTTTAACAGAAACAAAGGAGCGGGATTACCTTCGCCAAAAGGCGCGAAATTCTCGATTTGCTGAAAAACCAGCCAGTCCAAATCATCCGCTTCGACTTCCACATCGATATCGATATAAGGAATCAGGTCTTCATCTCTTAATTCTTTATTCCCTATCTCCTGTATCAATTTCCGAACTTTGTCCAAGTTTTTACTCTTAACCCGAAAAGCAGCAGCATAGGGATGACCCCCGAATTCCTCCAAAAGATGACCGACTTTGCCAATGACCTTAATCACATCAAATCCGGCCACCCCTCCCCTTGCCGAACAAAGGGCGTAACCCTTCAATTCCTGACAAACAAAAGCTGGACGCCAAAATTCATCCCTTAGTTTCTGAGCCACCAAACCAATAATTCCCGCTATCCATTCTTTGTCTGTCTCGAATATTATTTTTTGGGTTTTGGGATATCTTAAAATTCTTTGTTTTGCCTCTTTGTGAATTTTCTCCATTATCCCTTGGCGCTTTTGATTCTTGCTTTCCAATTGCTGGGCCAGTTCTTGCGCCTCTTGCTGGCTCGAAGCCACTAAAAGCCTATAAGCCACGGTCCCATGGTCAACCCGACTGGCGGCATTCAGGCGAGGACCAAGAATATATCCCAAAGTATAAGTATTCAAATTGGTTTCGAATGTCTGAGGATTAAAAACCGGTTTAATCCGGGCTGTTCTCATTAACTCCACTAATCCGATTCTTTTGGTTTGGGATAGAACTATCAAACCGTATCTTACCAATGTCCTGTTTTCACCCAAAAGAAGCATTGAATCGGTAACCGTAGCAATGGCCACCAAATCCAGCAGCCATTTTTCTTTGGATACGGGAAGTTTAAGGGTTTTAAGAAGAGTCTGAAAAAGCTTGAAAGCAACACCAGTTCCGGAAAGTACTTTAAACGGATATTTGTCGTTCTTTTGTTTGGGATTGATAACGGCAAAAGCTCGGGGTAGTTTTTTGGGAATTTCATGATGGTCGACAACTATTGTGTCCATTCCCAGTTTGCTGGCTAATTTGATTTCTTCAAAATCCGTTATACCGCAATCTATGGTCAAAACCAAGCTCACTCCTCTTTTGGCGATTTCTTCTACCGCTTTAAGATTAAGTCCATAACCCTCTTTGTTCCTGTCGGGAATGTATATTTCCGGAAAAATATTGATGGATTTTAAAGCCTCGTTCAAAATTACCGCTCCGCAAATACCGTCAGCATCATAATCGGCGAAAATCGCTACTTTTTCATGTTTTTGAGCGGCTTTCTGGATTCTTTTAATTGCCTTTCTGACATCTTTCAATAAAAACGGGTCGTGAAGATCCTGGTCGTAATCAGGGCTAAAAAACTCATCGATTGTTTTCTGAGTTCTTAAATTCCTGTCCCAAAGTAATTGAAGGGTCAATTTCGAAAATTCTGGAAATTTTTCCAAAAATTCCTTGGGCGCTTTTTTGTTTATTTTCCAAATCTTTTGCATTCTTTTATTGCCTCTGTCCCGGACAGGGTCTCATTGGCTAAATAATCCAGCATTGCGCCGCCGCCGGTAGATAGGTGGTCAAATACTTTTTCTTTTTTAATTTCCCGGATAAAGGCAATGGTATCACCTCCGCCAACCACAGAATAAGCTTTAGTTTCGGAAATCGCATCTACTATTGCCTTTGATGCCTTATCGAATGGCTTTTGAATAGTCAAGCCCAATGGTCCGTTCCAAATAATCATTTTGGCTTTCTCAATCAAATCGGAAAATAAATCGATTGTTTTCGGTCCGATATCCAGGGCTTTTTCGCCTTTGAAAAGACCGCTCACATCTTTATAATATACTCTGTTTTTGTTCCAGATTGCCAAGTCAATCGGCAAAAATAATTTAGGATTTCTTAAATTGATTTTTTCGATATCTTCAAAAGATTCTTTATCTATCACTGAATCGGCCATATCAAAACCTCGACTGGCGAAAATCGTATTGGATAAAGCTCCGCCGATTAGAACATAATCGGCAATTTGTAAAAACTTATTTATTACTTTTATCTTAGTCGATATTTTCGCACCGCCGATAACGGCAACCAGGGGCCGTTTCGGTCTGAATAAAATTTTATTAAGTTCTTTTATTTCTTTTTCAAAGCGAAATCCTAAAACCGATGGGAGGTATCGCGAAATTCCAACAATTGAGGCGTGTTCACGATGAGAAACCGCGAAGGCCTCGTTTATAAAAATATCCCCGAAACCGGCCAATTCTTTGGCTAATTTGGGACTGTTTTTTTCTTCCCCCGGATTAAACCTGAGATTTTCCAAAAGTAAAATCTGTCCGAAGCCCATCATTTCGATTGTTTTTTTAACGCTCCAGCCAGTAATTTCTTTTGAAAATCTGACTTTTTTTCTTGATATATTTCTTAATCTCTGGGCCACTTGAGCCAAAGAAAGTTTCTTTATCCTTCTGCCGCCAGGCCTGTCCAGATGGGAAATCAAAATAATTTTACTTTTTTGTTTAATCAGATATTTTATCGTGGGTAAGCTTTCTTTTAAACGAAAATCATCAATAATATTGCCCTTCTCATCCAACGGTAAATCGAAATCAACGCGCACTAAAGCGCGTTGGTTTTTTAAGTTAATATCTTTTAAGGTTTTTAATTTAGGCATTTTTAACTATTTTAATAAATTCTTGGGCATCCAAGCTTGCTCCACCAACCAGAAGGCCGTTAAAGCCGACTTTTATATAACTCTTGGAAATTTTACTATTTACACTACCGCCATATAGAATTCTGGTATTTATTTTTTGTTTTATGAAATCCAGCGCTTTTTTAGCTTTATCCGGCTTGCAAAAATCACCAGTGCCAATTGCCCAAACTGGCTCATAAGCGATGATTATTTTACTTAAATCCTTCTTGGATATGCCTTTTAAATCTTTTTTTAATTGACCGCTAATAATCTTTTTTGCATTTTCTCCTTTTTTCTCGCCAATGCAGAGAATGGGTTTTAAACCAGCTTTTAAAGCTGCTTTTAGTTTTTTATTTATCATCTCGTCAGTTTCCTTAAAATGAATTCTTCTTTCCGAATGACCAATAATTACATATTTAAGACCCAAATCTTCAAGCATTTTGGGCGAAATTTCGCCTGTATAGGTTCCCGATTGCTCATAATGACAATTCTGGGCCCCCAGTTTGTATTTTGTATCTTGTATCTTGTATCTTGTATTTAAATATACGAATGGGGGGCAAATAACTACGTCCAAACTTCTAACTTTATTAAAAAGTTTCTTAGCTTCAATTAAATTTGTGGGGTTACACTTCCAGTTTGCAATTATTAATGGTTTCATAAATTTACGAATAAATTGTTAACGCTCAAAACCACCGGTTACCCAGTCAAATTCAGTTTGCCAGTTCCTGGTTGGACACTGCCATCCCGGACTATCGGGGTGGGGCCGACCGCTGGTTTCCATGTCCCGAACCCCCAAAACATAATAAGCACCGCGACCAGCATCACAGCCATAAGAACCAGCTCCGTAACGATAATAATTATAACCATAACAACCAGTCCCGCTTCCTCCCAGAGGATCTACGGGAACAACTGACATATACCCGCCAGTCACCAGAGCGGAGATAAAAGAGCTATCGGTTCCGCATGGCCCTTGGTCCCAACCATTACAGCAAGCATCCGAACTGGGAGAAGGATAGCCATTATTATTATCGTAATACATTTCTAGGGCAGTAATGAGGATTCTCATATCAGCCAATCGTTTAGTGTCTCTGGCTTTTGTTCTAACCTTATTTAAAGAGACCAAAATCATACTAGCCAATAAACCAATAATAGAAATCACGACCAAAAGCTCAATTAGGGTAAAGCCTCGATTTTTCATATAAATGGAAAATGTATTACTCCCTCTACAATTAAACTAACAATTACTCCGGCAATTATAACCCCCAAAGAAATAGCGGGAAAAGCTCTTCTTAGGGGTATGCCAAAAACAAAAGCAATTAAAGCGCCAGTCCAGGCTCCAGTTCCCGGCAGGGGAATAGCTACGAAAATAACTAAAGCCAAATCACCCCATCGCTCAATTTTTTTTGAGTACTTTCTTTGAGTTCTCTCAAAGAGCCAAGTGAAAAAACGGTTTAGAATATAAATTCGGTGAACCAAAAACTTATTTATCAACAAATCTAAAATCCAGATAACGAAAACGGCAACAAACAAATTTCCCAGAACCGACCAGATAAAAGCTTGCCAGACTGGCATGTTATAAACACTCATTGCCAAAGGTATCGCTCCCCTCAGCTCAGAGACAGGCAACATTGAAATTAAAAACACGTTAAGCTCTGCGGGCATTTTTATCTATCTTTATCTTTCTTAAATACTTGGCAACGTCCTCTGGTTTAACGAGTAAAATTTCCACCCCCGTCCCTAATTCGATACCCCCCCATGTAGCTGTTTTAGGTAAAATCTCAATGTGCCAATGATAATATTTGTAATCTTTACCATCGCAAGGTGCGGTATGAATAAAAAAATTATAAGATGGATCTTTTAATCCTTTATAAAGACGGAATAAGGCCTGCCATAAAGCCTCGGCCAAGTATTTTCTTTCAATTTCAGTAATTTTTTCAAAATTAGATTGATGCTCTCTGGGATAAATTCTCAATTCAAAGTTTACTCGAGGCACAAATGGAGCAAAAACAATAAAATGTTCATTCTGGAAAACGCATCTTCTCTCCTCTTTTTCCCATTCTAACATCAGACAATGAGCACATCTCCTGTGTTCATCATGATATTCTTTAGCACCCCTAATACTGCGTCTTACATCAGCTGGAATTACCGGTAGGGCAATTATTTGTGAGTGAGGGTGAGGTATTGAGGCACCGGCTTTTAAACCATGATTATGAAAAATAAAAACATAATTAACGCATTTATGATTCATTAAAGCCAAATAACGCTCCTGATAGGATTTTATAACTTCTTCTACCCCATTAAGCGACATTAAGGCTAAATGTTTTTTGTGGTCGCGCGTTATAATTACCTCATTAAATCCAGCACCATCCATTAAGGTGTATGGCCCTTCTCTATAAATTTTAGAACAATCTCCCGGGCCTAGATAGGGGTATTTATTCTTCACTACTTGCAAACTCCATTCCTTTACAAGTTTTTTAATTCCTTTCAATCGCCGTCTTTTATCGTTTTTATAATAAATTAAAAGCGGCTCACCGTGCCCAGCGGCTTGGGGATCTTCAAATGGACACTCTGAAATTGACTGCTCAAATTTTTCTTTTTCTCTCTTGATAAAAAGATCTGGTCTCTTGGCTCGGCCAGTTGCCACTATCATCCAATCTCCGCTAACTAAATCCTGTCTCAATTCTGAGACATTTTTAAAACCGTTTCTTAACTGTCTCTTTTTAAAATCACTTATTCTCATTTAATTTATACTTATCAGTTATTAAATTCCATTTAATTTTCAATAACTCCATAAAAGTCCGGACATAGGACCCAAGACTAACTTTGCTTTCGCCGGGATTTATCCAGGTAACCGGTATTTCCTTTATTTTGTAGCCTAATCTTTTGGTCAAAACCAGGATTTCAATATCAAATCCCCAGCGATAGATTGTCTGACGGGAAAAAACATCTTGAACTATTTTGGCTGGGAAAATTTTAAAAGCCCGTTGGCTATCGTGAATCTCCCAAAGACCTGCGATAATACGAATAATATATTTTGAAATTTTGCCCAGAAATCGGCGATACCCAGCAGCGTGTTCCTCGACTTTTGACCCCTTTAATTCAATCGAACCAATCACCACATCATAATGTTTTAATTCGGGCCAGAAATTTTCAATCTGGTCTATAGAAATGGCATTGTCCGCATCAACATAAATGCGGTATTCTCCCACGGCTTCCAGCATTCCTTGTTTGGTAACCCAACCCTTGCCGTGATTTTCTTGATTATCGATTAAACGCAGATTTTTTACCAATTCCTGCATTTTTTTAACCACGCCGGCTGTATTGTCTTTCGAACCGTCACTCACCACCACAATTTCGTAGATATAATCCTGCTTGGACAAATATTTATCAATATCCAAAAGAGTCGCCGAAATCCGCTTTTCCTCGTTATAAGCTGGTATTATCACTGATAAATGTATCTTGTTTTCCATTTATTTAAATTAATGCTTAAGATTTAATTATAGCATATTTTTGACAAACAAAAAATCCCGCGAAGCGGGATTTTTATCATATCTTCGTCAATATTTTTGGCCTTTTTCCTGTAATCGCGATTGTGTGTTCGAAATGAGCGGTTAAGCTTTTGTCTTTAGTGCAATAGCCGAACCCGTCATCGCATTTTTCGATTTCATAATTTCCCATTGAAATCATCGGCTCTAGAGCTAAAACCATTCCCTCGACAAGCTCGGGACCAGTCCCTTCGGTACCATAGTTGAGGATTTGCGGTTCCTCGTGAACTTCTTTACCGACTCCGTGACCGACCAGATCTCGAATTACATTAAACCCATTTCTTTCCACATAATTTTGAACTGCCCAACCAATATCTTCCAAATGATTACCGGCTTTCGCCTGTTTGATACCGATTTCCAGGGCTTTTTGGGTCACGCTTATTAACTTTTGAACCCTTTTATTAATTTTCCCCAGCGGTACAGTAATCGCCAAATCAGTACAATATCCTTTACTTGCCTTGTTTGCGGGGAATCTTATTCCTAAATCCAAACTCAAAATATCGCCATTTTTTAAAACTCTTTCACTGGGCACGGCATGAACTATCTCTTCGTTTATAGAAGTACATAAAACAGCGGGATAATTATTAAATCCTTTAAATGAGGGCTCTGCACCATATTTTAAAATAAGGTCTTGAGCGACCTTATCTAAATATTTTGTCGTAATGCCGGGTTTGATTTCTTTAACAATTTCTTTCATTATCTTAGCCAAAATCTTTCCGCCCTCGGCCATTACTTTAATCTCTTTTTCCGTATAAATATTTATCATTTTCTTTTAATGGTTTTTAAAATATCTTTGAAAACTTTTTCAATCGGCTGCTCGCCGTTTATTCTGATTAATCTGCAGTTCTTTTTTAAATATTTTATTGCCGGAACAGTTCTCTGTCTATATAATTTCCATCTTAACTTTATATCTTTCTTTTCGTCGTCAGCTCTTTTTATTTCTTTACCCGTTGCGGCATCCACTCTTCTAACTAGTCTTCTATAACTTTCTTTTTCGGAAATATCGATTAAAAAGAAACACGTATTTTTCTTTCTGCCTAAAAATTCCAACAATTTATTGATGCTTTTTGCTTCCGAGATTCTCCTCGGAAAACCATCGCCTAAAATCCCTTGATTTTCTTTCACCTTAAAAATAATCTCGTGCATCCAGAGAGTGATGGCAATTTCGTCCATTGGCAATCCCCCGGAATAAACTATTTTTTTAACTCTTTTACCGGTGTCGCTTTTTGTTGCCGATAGTTTTCTGAATAAATCACCGGTAGAAATATAGTATAAATTACCAAATTGCTTTAACAAAAGCTTAGCCTGGGTTCCTTTACCCGAACCTGGCGGACCAATTATAATAAAATTTAATATTTTTTTAGAATCCTTCATAATCACGCATTACTAATTGTGATTCTACTTGTTTCATTGTTTCCAAAACCACGGAAACCACGATTAAAACCGCTGTACCGCCAATACTTAGACTCGCTACTCCGGTAGCCTGGCTTATTACCATTGGCAAAACCGCGATTACTCCCAAAAACAGGGCTCCAGCCAAGGTAATTCTGTTTAAAATACGGTAGAAAAAAGTAGCCGTATTCTCACCTGGCCTGATTCCCGGCACAAATCCACCCTGTTTCTGAATATTCTCGGCAATTGCCTTAGGATCGAAGGTAACCGCTGTGTAAAAAAATGTGAAGACAACCACCAGAACGAAATAAACTACGGCGTAAAAAAGCTGATTGGTAAAAATATTGCCGACCGCCGTGGCAATATGAGCAATAAACTGGTTCGGAACATTGGCAAGAAACTTGGCAATCATGCCCGGAAAAAGCATTATTGAAAGAGCGAAAATAATGGGAATTACCCCGGCCTGATTAACTCTTAAAGGCAAATGAGTGGAAAAACCGCCGTACATTCTTCTGCCTCTTACTCTTTTTGCGTAAGCAATGGGAACATTTCTTTGGCCTTCATTGATAATTACCACGCCGGCAATCACTAAAATTGCCACCACAAGAAAACCAATATAAGAAGGCAATTGAACGGGGTTATAGGTGGCAATGGCTTGACGAATATCCGAAGGAATTCGGGCAATAATACCGGCAAAAATCAAAAGCGATACGCCATTACCAATGCCTTTTTCGGAAATCAATTCTCCCAGCCACATCAAAAACAACGCACCGGCAGTAATTATGGAAATGGAAGTAAATAAAGTAATGGGCGACATGTAGCCGATTATTTGCTGACTTCTCAAAATCGTTATCATTGCATAGGCCTGCATCGCCGCCAAAGGAACGGTTAAAATTCTGCCATATTGATTGAATTTATTCCTGCCTTCGGGACCGGATTCGTGATACATTTCTTTCAGTTTGGGGAAAATCATGGTTAAAAGCTGAAGAATAATCGTAGCCGTAATATAGGGACCCAAACCAAGCATGGCAATGGAAAAATGACTCATTGCTCCACCGGTAAAAATGTTAATCAAGCCGAAAAGTTGATTTCCAGCAAAAAAATCTTTAAGTTTCGACACGTCGACTCCCGGCACCGGAATGTTGGCAACAATTCTGAAAATTACCAACAAGGCCAGAACGAAGAATATTTTGTTCCTTAATTCTTTGACTTTAAAAAGTTGAGTAATTTTCTCTAACCACTTAGGCATAAATTATTTTTTAATTTCCAAAACCTTCGCCGCGCTTTTGGACATCTTACAGTTTTCAATTTTTAATTTCTTTTTTAATTCTCCTACTCCCAAAATCTTCACTTCCGGTGTTCTACCTTTAATTCTACTAATTAATCCCTTTTCTAACAATGTTTGGGGGTTGACTATATCACCATCATTAAAATGTTTTTCTAGGTCTATTAAATTTATAATTTCTGGCTTGGGTTTAATTGACTTAAATCTATATCCTCTTTTCTTGGGGATTTTTTTAATAAAATCGCGAATTTCCGGTCTTAGTTTTCGACCAGCCCTGGCCTTTTGTCCTTTGATTCCTCTTCCGGAATAAGTTCCGTGTTTGCCGCCCCGGCCAACGCGTTTTTTTTCTTTTTGTTTATGAATTGGTTTTACTTGATGTAATTGCACGTTTATTTCAATTTTGCCAAAGCCAAAAGAGTGGCTCTGGCATTGTTAAGTTTATTATGGCTCTTACTCAAAATTTTGGTTGTGATATTGGTAATACCGGCCAAATTACAAATTGCCCGAACCGTTCCACCGGCAATTACTCCTTTTCCTTTGGCAGCCGGCTTTAACATTATTCTGGCTGCGCCGTATTTTGCTTCTACCGGATAACTAATGGAGCCCTCCGGCGTAAGTGGAACTCCTACCAAATGTTTTTTAGCCTGTCTGACTGCTTTATCCACGGCCATGCTTACGTCGGCTCCTTTGGCTACGTCCGCACCCACTTTTCCTTTTTTGTTTCCGATAACCACCACTGCCCGGAAACTAAAACGTCGACCGCCGGCCACCATGCGCGCAGTTCTTCTTACGTCCAAAAGTTTCTGTTCAAATTCCGACTCTCCGGCCGAACCTTCGAATCGCGGTTTGTCCCGACGACTTGAAGCAAATCCTTTTTTCTTTTTGATTGTTTCTTTTTCTTCAACCATAGCATTTAGAATTTAAGTCCTCCCTGCCTGGCTCCTTCGGCCAATGCTTTTACTCGACCGTGATATTTATAACCTCCCCTGTCAAAAATTATCTTTTCAATATTTTTCTCCAAAGCTTTCTTGGCTAATAACTTGCCAACTTCGTTGGCAACTTCTAATTTTTTCCGCCCGAGGCGGACCAGCCTTGGACTGGAATTTTTGTTTTTTGGCTTTATTTCTATGTCGCCGGCCATCGACAATGTTTTTCTCTTTTCGTCGTCAATCAATTGTCCGTAAATGTGTTTATTGGAACGAAAAACGCAAAGACGGGGAACCCTGGCCGTTCCTCTGATCTTGGCTAAAATTCTTCTGTGTCGTCTGTATCTTCTTGTTTTTTTATCCTGTTCCATAAATTTAAGCGGCGGTAGTTCCGGCAGCTTTCTTGCCCGCTTTTCTTCGAATTACTTCATCTTCGTATCTTATGCCCTTGCCCTTATACGGTTCTGGTTTCCTGGCTGCCCTGATATTGGCGGCGATTTGACCAACCAAGTTCTTGTCCGCGCCCGAAACAGTAATGGTACTTTTTCCCACCTGAAATCCAACTCCTTGGGGTGCCTCGATTTCTACGGGATGGGAAAATCCCAGATTAAGAATCAATTTATTACCGTTAACCGAGGCGCGAAATCCAACTCCTTCAAAGATCAGTTTTTTTTCAAATCCCTTACTTACTCCTGTTATCATGTTGGCAATCAAAGCCCTGAAGGTTCCCCAAATAGCAGAATTGGAACTCTTATTGTCTTTTAAGGTTATTGATATTTCTTTATCTTTTACTTCCGCTTTTATTTCGGGGTGTAATTCACGGCTCAACTCTCCTTTCGGTCCTTTAACCGATATTAAATTATCGTTGATTTTTACCTCAACGCCTTCAGGAATCTTAATTAATTGTTTGCCGATGCGACTCATATTACCAAACCTTACACAAAACTTCCCCTCCGACACCCTTTTTTCGGGCATCATTTATGGTCATTAATCCCTGGGAAGTGGATAAAATTACAATTCCCCGTTCTCTGGAAAAACGATATAAATCTTTTTTCCCGACATAAATTCTTTGACCGGGCTTACTTACCCTTTTTAATCCGGAAATAACGGGATTTTTGATTTTCTCTCCTTTATATTTCAAAACAACTTCTATTTCCCTTTGGATTCCCCTTCCCTTTTTGGAAACGCTGCCCAAAAATCCTTCATGGCCGAGAATTTCCGCCAAATCTAATTTTATTTTTGAATAAGGAAATTCAACGGTTTTATAACCAACCGCCTGAGCATTGCGAATACGAGTTAACATGTCGGAAATCGGATCTACCATGATGATTTTTTTATTCCGGGGACCTCTCCCCGATTAGCTAATTCTCTGAAACAAATTCTACAAAGACCAAATTTCCTCATATATCCGTGTCTTCTTCCGCAACGAAAACACCTGCGAATGACTCGCGTTGAAAACTTCGGTTTCTTTTTTGCTTTTGCGATGTCGGATGTTTTTGCCATAAATTTACGGAATAAATTTATTTTTCTTCTTTGATGGGAAATCCCGATAATTTGAATAATTCGAGAGCTTCTTCTCTGCTTTTGGCATTGCTAACGATGCTAATCTCCATTCCGAAAATCTTTTTTATGTCTTCGGTGGAAATTTCCGGAAAAATAATATGTTCTCTTATACCGATGGTTAAATTACCGGATTTATCCACGGATTTAGAAGGCAAACCTCGGAAATCTCTGGTTCGTGGTATTGCTACGTTAATCAGACGGGAAACAAAATCAAACATTCTTTTTCCGCGCAGAGTTACTTTCAGACCGACAACCATACCCTCTCTTACCTTAAAAGCGGAAATGGCTTTTTTGGCCAAGGTCGGAACCGGCTTCTGGCCGGTAATTAAGGCCAAGTCTTTGGCTATCAGGTCCTGCCCCTGATTATCTTTCGAAAAACTTCCGATTCCAACATTGACTACCGCTTTTTTGATTTTAGGCACAGCCAGATTGTTTTTGTATCCGAATTTTTCTTTCATCGCCGGAATAACCTCTTTTTTGTATTTTTCTTCTAACATATTTTAATCAATTTCCTGATTACATTTTTTACAAATCCGATATTTTTTTTTCTCTATAATTCTTGCCCCTATTCGGGACGGTTTTTTACATTTAGGACAAATCAATTTCACATTAGAAACATTGAAAGGACGGGGCACCTCCACTCTTTGACCCTTTTCTCCCGACTTCTTGGCTTTAACGTGTTTTTTTACGACATTAATGCCTTCAACCATTATTCGTTGGTCTTTGGGGAAAACCTCAATTACCTTGCCCGTCTTTCCCTTGTCCTTCCCCGAGGTTATTAAAACTGTGTCACCTTTTTTGATTTTCATAATACTTCCGGGGCTAAAGAAATTATCTTGGCAAATCCCTTGTCTTTCAATTCTCTGGGGACTGGTCCGAAAATTCTATTGCCCCTCGGTTCTAACCCGCTTAAAATCACGGCCGCATTATCGTCAAAACTGATATAGCTCCCGTCTCTCCGACGATAAGACTTTCTTTGTCTGACAATAACCGCTTTGACTATCTCTTTCTTTTTAACCAATTTTCTCGGCTCGGCCGCCTTAACCGAAGCAGTAACAATGTCTCCGATCCTGGCGTATCTGCGCCTGGTTCCGCCCAAAACCTTAATTACCCGGATTGATTTAGCTCCGGTATTATCGGCTACTTTTAAATTGGACCCAAATTGAATCATATTAGTTCGCTTCGCGAACGGATGACCGTCCCGCTATGCGGGACTTGGTTGACCATCCGCTACGCGGATTTGGTTGAAATGGATGAATTGGTTATTTTAACAAAAATTTTCTGTATGATTGTAGTTTGAAGAATAAAGTATCTAAACTTGGTAGAATTTTCTTAAAATCGTCTTGCGATATATAGTTTAATTTTCCGGCTAATATTAAGCAAGCTTTTGTTTCCAATAACGAACCTATACTCTGGCTAATAAATTTGGCAAAATCTTTTTTCGTATTTCTGCCACTACCTTCGGCAATATTTAAAACAATAGAAATCGCGGCTCGTTTTAATTGAGAAGACAATCCAAACAATTCCTCTTGGGGAAATTTTTTGACTAATTTATAACACTCCAATACGAAATCATTGGCTAATTTATAAATGTCTAAAGTTTCAAAATGATATTGTTTGTACATATGGTTAATGGTTGAAATGGTTGATCATCGCCTTCGGCGATTTGGTTGAATTGGTTGAAATGACGATTTGGGCTTGACAAAAATTATTAATTAATATAAACTATCAATATAATAGGATCTCATCCTATTAAGACCTTTTTAGGAGGTAAATTCATGGAAAACGCAAATTTGATGCTGGTCAATCTTACTCAATTGACCCTGGATGAAAGGATTCCGTGGGGTTTGGTTACGCCTTATAATCTTATTAGTGAAGTGGCTGGCGTAAAAATTACAATTAGTTTACCGGGTGCTGCTGGTAGGAGAGGGAATCTTATTTGTATTAATGATGTTGAAGTCACAATGAAAGACAAAATCACAAGAAAAAATTTTAAAGATTTGTTGAGAGCAATCAAAATCTACAAGAAGAAAGGCGAGGAAGAAAAAATCAAGAAATCTCAAGAAGGCATCAAAATTTTGGCAGAAATTAAATTATAAATATTTCTGCCGAGCAATTGAGCAGGTCCCTGATCTGCTCTTTTTTATTCTATGAAACGTTTTATTCGAGCGAATTTGCCTTCGGCAAATTCGCTGATCAGCCCTCAACCAAAGCCGCCGCAGGCGGCTGATCATCCAAGGTCGCCTTCGGCGACCGATCAACCCTCAACCAATTTTAAAGTACTACCCACCTTTTATCTTTACTTATCGGTCTACACTCCTGAATAACAACTTTGTCTCCAATATGATATTTATTCTCTGGATCATGAACTTTATATTTCTTAAATACCCTGTATCGTCTTCGATATTGAGGATGTTCTTTTATTCTTTCAACCGAAACAACAATGGTCTTATCCATCTTAGCGGAAACGACTGTTCCCTTAAGTATGCGCTTATTAGTGTTTTTTTCTTCCATGATTATTTTTTATCTGTTTCACCCTTCGGGTGACCACCCGTAGCCCCTGGGCGTAGGGTGGCATACTCTTTTAATAACGTTAATATCCTGGCTATGGTTTTCTTTGTTTGATGGATTTCTCTGATATTTTTAACCCTGCCGCCGGATAGATTAAATCTTAATTCTCTTAGTTTGTCTCTTAAACCACTTAAAGTTTCTTTAAGCTCTTTATCACTTCTTTGTTTTAGTTCCTTTAATTTCATACTTGTATTATCTTTTTACAAACTTTGTTTTAATCGGCAATTTAAAAGCCGCTCGCCGCAATGCCTCGCGTGCAATTTCTTCCGAAACACCGTCCATTTCAAAAATTACTCGACCGGGTTTTATCGGAAAAGCATAATGGTCAACGCTACCCTTACCTCCACCCATAGGTATTTCTGTACCCTTGGTAGTTACAGGTTTATCGGGAAAAATCCTTATCCAAATTTTACCTCCTCGTTGTATAAAATGAGTCATTGCCCGACGAGCTGCCTCAATCTGACGAGCCGTAATCCAACAAGTTTCTTGGGCCTTTAATCCGAAAGCACCGAAAGCGAGTTCGGTTCCGGACTTGGCTATTCCCTTGAATCTTCGACGTCCCTTTTGCCATTTTCTATGTTTAACTTTTCTCGGTTGTAACATACTTATTCAAATACTTCGCCTTTATATATCCAAACCTTTACGCCGATTACCCCATAAGTGGTATAGGCATTGACCTGGGCATAATCGATATTTGCCCTAATCGTCTGAAGTGGTAATTTTCCTTTCATCAATTGTTCGTCTCTGGCCATTTCCGCCCCATTCAATCTGCCCGAAACCCATATTTTAACTCCTTTTACCTCGGAATTTTGCATCACCTTCTCAACAGCCTGTTTTAAAACCCGACGAAAGGGCATCCTTCTTTCCAGTTGTTCGACCACTCCCCTGGCTAGAATTGCGGCGTGTGTTTCCGATTTGGAAATCTCCTCAACATCTATCTTAATATCAATGCCTTTTATTTTCCCTTTGAATATTTTTCGGATTAATTCTTTTTTTAAATCCTGAATGCCAGTGCCTCCGCGACCGATGATTATTCCCGGCCGGCCGGCCCTGATAACAATCTGAATGGAATTGGTTGATCTTTTTATAATCACCTCATCTATGGCTGCTTGCTTCAATTTCTCTTTTATAAATTCCCGGATATTATAATCCTGTTCCAAATAATCCCGGTATTTTTTCTTGCCAAACCACTGGGATGTCCAATCATTTATATCTTTTATTCTAAAAATTTTTGGATGGACTTGATGAGACATAAAATTTAAAATGATTTTCTGCGAAATATTTTTTGTGTTAAGCCCCTAATTTTTGAACCTTTGACAATCTCTTTGGGGGCTTTGGGTTTAATTGATTTGGGTTTCCCGCCAAAACCTTTGGATTTAGGCGGGCCCGCCTGAATAGGTTCTGCCTTTTCGGCGGGTTTCTTTTCTGTTTCTGCCGCTTTCTTGGCCATCGAAGCCTTAGCGACAGCGGGCTTGCTTTCCAGAATTAAATTTATATTACTTGTCCTCTTCATAATTGGAAAAGCCCGACCCCGAGAAACCGGCCGCGATCTCTTAAACGGAGACCCTTCGTTCACCGTTATCTCTTTTATGTATAAACTATCTTTATCAGCTTTAAAATTATTCTGGGCATTGCTTACGGCTGACTGCAAGAGCCCCAATAGATACCTGGATACTCTCTTGGGGATAAATTTCAAATGACTTTCGGCCTGCTTTACCTGCATACCTTTAATAAATTCGGTTACCCCCCTAACTTTTCGGGGACTAATGCGTAAATAACTTAATTTGGCTTTTATTTCCATGTTTATTTTTTGGCCTCAACCTCGGCAACTTTTTGCTCTAATTCTCTCTGTATTTTACCGCCGTGTCTTACAAATTTACGGGTTGGGGCGAATTCACCCAGCTTGTGACCGACCATGTCCTCGCTAATTGATACAGGAATATGCTGTCTGCCGTTGTGAACGCCAAAAGTAAAACTCACCATTTCCGGACTAATGGTGCAATCTCGAGACCAAGTATTAATTATGGTCTTGTCTCCTGGTTTCAATCTTTTTACCTTTTCTAGCAATTTTTCGTCCACATAAGGACCCTTTTTTAAACTTCTAGCCATGTTTTTTGTGCTGTCTTCTTTTAATTATAAGTCTATCCGAATATTTCTTTCTTTTTCTGGTTTTAACTCCGAAAGCCTGTTTACCCCATGGTGTTTTCGGTCCTTTTCTTAATCCGATGGGCGCCCTTCCTTCGCCACCGCCGTGAGGATGGTCAACCGGGTTCATTGCCGAACCTCGAACAGTGGGTCTTATGCCGAGCCAACGCATCCTGCCTGCCTTTCCGAGATTTTCGAATTTATGTTCTGGGTTGGATAAAGAACCGATTGAAGCCATACAGTTTTCAGGAACCATTCTTACTTCTCCCGAAGGCAAGGTTAAATGAGCATATTTTCCTTCAATAGCCATCACTTGGGCAGAGTTGCCGGCTGACCTGACTATTTTCCCGCCCTGGCCGGGAATAAGCTCAATATTATAAACAAAAGTTCCTACTGAAATATTTTTTAAAGCTGTTCGATTTCCCGGCTTTAAAGCCACCGAATCACCGGTAATTATCTCGTCTCCGACCTTCAATTCCTGAGGAGCTAGAATATATCTTTTTTCTCCGTCTTTATAAACGGCAAGGGCAATATGGGTGGAGCGATTCGGGTCATATTCGATGGTTTTAATCTTGGCAGGAATATTCATTTTATCCATCTTGAAATCAATTATTCGATATTTCTTTTTATGACCACCTCCTTGGTGTCTAACGGTGATTCTGCCTTTTGAACGACCGGCTTTCGATTTATTTATTATTAGTAAAGACTTTAAGGGTCTCACTTTTCTGGTGAGCTGGGAATCATCAGCTTTGGTCATTTGTCTTCGGCTAGGAGTTAATGGTTTAAATATTTTCATAAATTAGTGAGGCATTATCTCGATTTTTTCTCCTTTTTCCAGAATAACAACAGCTTTTTTATAGCCGCGCTTTTCCCCCTTCAACCCTCTGAGCTTTCGGCTTTTCGGTTTGATATTTATTATTTTTACATCTTTAACTCTTACGCCATAAAAATCATTAATAGCCCTTTTCACCTGAACCTTGTTGGCCCAGGGAAAAACTTTAAAAGTATAATTTCCCTCATCAAATAACTTGGTGGCTTTTTCGCTGATATGGGGTTCTTTTAAAATATTGTAAACTTCTCCTATTTTCTTTTTGGGAGAAACTTTTTTAATCGACGGTTCAATTTTTGGCGCCTCCCCGCCAAAACGCTTGGGTTTAGGCGGGCCCGCCTGCTTCCTGTCAAAATGTTCCAATTTCTGGCGGGTGGCGGCGGGTTTTTTAGATTTTCTGAAAATTGTTTTTATTTTATCAAACAGTGCCATGTGTCTTTTCGATTATTTTAATTCCTTCTTTATCTAAAAATAAATATTTAAAAGATAGCAAGTCGAAAACATTCAAACTATCGACCGAAACGGCTTTAACGTAAGGAATGTTTCGACTGGCTTTAATCAGATTGTTGTCTCTTTTGCCGATAGCCATTAAAACACTCGGTTTCTTTTTTGAAGTTATTCCAGCAGCTTTTTCAAAAATGATATCAATTATATTGACCATCAATTTAGTTTTCCCTTCGTCCAATTTAAAAACATCCAAAAGAATCAGCTCTTTATCTCTTAATTTAGAAGAAAGTGCCATAAGCAGGGCTTTTTTTCTGACTTTCTTATTGATTTTTTTCTCGAATTTTTTTTCCTGAATCGGACCAAAAGTAACTCCTCCCCCTTTCCACAAAGGCGAGCGAATCGAACCGTGACGAGCACGACCGGTTCCTTTCTGGCGCCATGGTTTCACGCCGCCACCCCGAACCTCGCTTCTGTCTTTTGTTTTTGCGAGATGTTTTCGGCGGTTGGCAGTTTGAATGTTTATCGCGGAATAAAGCAAATCATTGTTTATCTCGATGCCAAAAATCTTTTCCGGCAACTTTACTGTTCCGGTTTGCTCTCCTTCTAAATTATAAACTGGAAGGCTTAACATAATTAAATTGATTTTATCTCCACCAGACTTCCGCTTGGACCGGGAACTGTTCCGCTAACGGCTAGTAAATTATTTTTGCTGTCAACAAGGGCTATTTTTAAATTCTTAATTGTCACCCTTTTTGCTCCCGCTCGACCGGGCATTTTTTTTCCCTTAATTACTCTTTCCGGAAAAGAGCTGCCGATGGAACCGGGCCTTCTTAAAACATGACGGTGGCCGTGCGAAGCCGGACCACCGCTAAACCCGTGTCTTTTGACCACGCCTTGAAACCCCTTTCCTCTGGAAATGGCGGAAACCTTAATCCTGTCTCCTTCGGAAAAGACGGAAACGTCAATTTTGTCTCCCGTTTTAAAATCAGATTTGTCGTCATTAACCAATCTGAATTCTTTTATGTGTTTAAAGGGTTTGTCTTTTTGCGGTCTTTTTATTTTGTTCTGCTTTAAGTTATTAAAGCCGATCTGAACGGCCCGATAACCGTTTTTATCTTTTTCTCTAATCTGGGTAACAAAACAAGGACCGGCCTCAATTACGGTTATTGGAACGGCATTTCCTTGTTTGTCGAATATCTGACTCATGCCTAATTTTTTCCCCAGAATAAATCTCATCACAATGTCTACAAAATTACTAAAAAGTACAAATATACAAAATTTAATTAAATACCGGGCACTACCCGGTATTCAATACGGCTAGTTACCCATTTGTTTTAAAAACTTTTTGGGAAAATAATCATATTTGTACATTTGTAAAAAATTTGTACTTTTGTAGAGAAATTAAATTTTAATTTCTATATCTACTCCTGCCGGCAGGTTTAAATTCATTAGGGCGTCGATAATCTTCGGCGTAGGATTACAAATATCAATCAATCGTTTATGGGTCCGCATTTCAAATTGCTCCCGGGCATCCTTATGAACAAACGTTGAACGATTAACCGTGTATTTCTGAATCTGGGTCGGCAGAGGCACGGGACCGATTACTTCCGCACCATAACGTTCAGCCGTCTCAATAATCTGACGCGCCGATTGATCAACGATTTTGTGATCAAAGGCTTTGATTTTTATTCTGAGACGCTGTTTGGTTTCTTGCTCAGCTTCAATTTCTTTCGTTTTTTTCATATAGAAGCAGATAAACGCGGATACTTACGCAGAATAACGCAGATAATATGCTCTTTTCAGCGTAAATCAGCATTTAAAATCTGTGTAAATCCGCTTCTACGATTATTTAATAATTTTTGTCACTACTCCGGCTCCAACGGTCTTACCCCCTTCCCGAATGGCAAATTTCTGCTTTTCCTCAAGAGCAACCGGGTTAATTAACCTGATAATCAATTTAACCGTATCACCCGGCATAACCATTTCTGCTCCTTCTGGTAAGGCTACCACGTCACCGGTTACGTCTGTGGTTCGAATATAGAATTGAGGTTTATAACCCTTGAAAAACGGGGTGTGACGACCACCTTCCTCTTTGCTCAGAATATAAACCTCGCCTTCAAAATCAGTATGAGGAGTAACGCTTCCCGGCTTGGCAATCACCTGTCCCCTTTCCACGTCTTCCTTTTTAAGTCCTCTTAACAGTACTCCGGCATTATCACCGGCCTGTCCTTCGTCCAAGGACTTATTGAACATCTCGATGCCGGTTACCACTGTTTTTTGAGTTGGTTTTAGTCCGATAACTTCCACTTCTTCGTTAATCTTAACCTTTCCTCTCTCGATTTTTCCGGTAACCACAGTTCCGCGACCCTCAATCGAGAAAATGTCTTCAATCGGCATCAAAAACGGCTTATCAATCTCTCTTTTGGGTTCTGGGATATACTCATCCAGAGTTTTAACCAGCTCAAAGATGCATTTTGCATCTTCGGAATCAGGAGAGCCGGCTTCCAGTGCCTTCAGGGCCGAACCCCTGATTACTGGCGTTTTGTCTCCGGGAAATTCGTATTTGGTTAAAAGTTCTCTTACTTCCGCTTCAACTAAATCAATCAATTCAGGATCATCTACCTGATCAATTTTATTTAAGAAAACAATTATGGCCGGCACACCAACCTGACGGGCCAAAAGAATGTGTTCCCTGGTCTGGGGCATAGGACCATCGGCTGCGGAAACCACCAAAATAGCACCATCCATCTGGGCGGCTCCGGTAATCATGTTTTTGATATAGTCGGCATGACCGGGAGCATCGATGTGGGCATAATGTCTCTTTTCGGTTTCATATTCAACATGAGCCAAAGCAATAGTAATGCCTCGCTCTCTTTCTTCCGGCGCATTGTCGATGTCATCCACGCCTTTCTTGGAAGCTACAAATCCTTTTGCTCCCAACTGCTTTAAAATAGCAGCGGTTAAAGTTGTTTTACCGTGGTCAACGTGACCGATTGTCCCAACATTAAGGTGGGGCTTTGTTCGTTTAAATTTTTCTGCCATAAATTATTCGTAAGTAGCAGATAGTGGCAAACAAGAAATACTTAGTATTTATTGAATACCGCCACCTGAATACTTTTAGTTATTATTTTGATTGGTTAATTCTTAGTCTAAACGATTAATAATTTTTAGTCAACCCTGCACTAAATTCTCTACTAACTCAATCTTTCATTCAAGTTAATCTGATGCTATATATAGTAACGAAAATTTAGTGCAGGGTCAAGTGGCAAAACTTCTGAAATTGTTAATAATTTGTTTATTACTTCTTTTTACCCTCAATTATCAGTTGGGCGATATTGGCCGGAACTTCCGCATAATGGTCAAATTCCATTGTAAAACTTCCCCTGCCCTCGGTCATCGAACGAAGCCGGGTAGCATAGCCGAACATTTCGGCCAAAGGCACCTTGGCATCAATTACCTTCATATTTATTCGCTCGTCCATTTTTTCAATCCTGGCCCTTTTGCTGCTTAAATCTCCGGTGACATCACCCAGAAACTTCTCCGGAACCACTACCTCAACCTTCATAATCGGCTCCAGTAAAACCAATTTGGCGCTCTTTGCTGCGGACTGAAAAGCCATTGATCCGGCAATTTTAAAAGCCGCTTCCGAAGAGTCGACTTCGTGATAAGAACCGTCATAAAGCGTGGCCTGAATGTCTACCACCGGATAGCCGGCTAAAACTCCTTTGGTCATTGCTTCTTTGATTCCTTTTTGGACCGCGGGAATGTATTCGGAGGGAATAATTCCTCCTCTTATGGCATTGACAAACTCAAAGCCTGTGCCTCTTCCCAACGGCTCGACTTTCAGCCAAACATGACCGTATTGACCGCGACCGCCGCTTTGACGAATGTACTTACCCTCGGCCTCGGCCGAGCGCAAAATGGTTTCTTTGTAAGCAACTTGCGGTCTGCCGACATTGGCTCCCACGCCGAATTCTCTGAACATTCTGTCAACAATGATTTCCAAATGAAGTTCGCCCATTCCGGAAATTATGGTTTGTCCGGTTTCTTCATCGCCTCTTACCTTAAAAGTCGGGTCTTCGTCAGAAAGCCGTTTCAGGGCCAAGCTTAATTTTTCCTGATCTGCTTTACTCTTCGGTTCAATGGAAATATAAATAACCGGTTCGGGAAAGATAATTTTTTCCAAGATTATCGGGTTGTCTGGATCGCACAAAGTATCGCCGGTTGTGGTATCTTTCAACCCCACGGCTGCCCCGATTTCACCGGCATAAATTTCTTTCACGTCTTCCCGATGATTGGCGTGCATTCTTAAAATTCTTCCGATTCTTTCTTTTTGCCCGCTAATTGTATTCAAAATATAAGAACCTGCCTCCAATTTTCCGGAATAAACCCGAAAATAAGTCAGGCTACCCACATAGGGATCGCTGGCTACCTTAAAAGCCAAAGCAGAAAATGGTGCGTCATCAGAGGCCTCGCGAGTAATCTTCTTTTCCGTTTTCGGCTCAATCCCATCAACCGGCGGTAAATCCTTCGGTGAAGGCAGATAATAAATAATCGCATCAATCAAAAGCTGAATAGCGATATTCTTTAGTGCTGCGCCGCAAAATATCGGAACCAATTTATAATTAATGGTTGCCTGACGCAGTACCTTTTTCAGTTCGTCAACGCTTATTTCCTTGCCCTCCAGATATTTTTCCATCAATACATCGTCCTGCTCGGATATTTTCTCCACCAGTTCGTGCCTTAATCTTTCCGCTTCCGCCTTCATATTGTCCGGTATTTCTTTTTCTATTACTTGCTCTCCGTTTTTACCTTCAAAATAATAAGCTTTTTTAATCAGCAAATCGACAACTCCTTTGTGTTTGTTCTCCAATCCGATGGGAATCTGCATTCTTACAGCATTGGGGCTTAATCTCTCCAAAATTGACCGGAAGCTTTTTTCGAAGTCGGCCCCCAATCTATCCATTTTATTAATAAAACAAAGCCGAGGCACTTTGAATTTATCTGCCTGATGCCAGACGGTTTCTGATTGTGGCTCTACTCCGGCCACGCCGTCGAAAATCACCACTGCTCCGTCCAAAACTCTTAAGGATCTTTGCACCTCCGCGGTAAAATCAATATGACCGGGCGTATCAATAATATTTATTCTGTATTCTTTTTTCTCATCTGCGCCCAAATACTCTCGTGGTGTCCAGAAACAGGTTGTAGCTGCGGCGGTAATGGTAATGCCTCGCTCTTTTTCCTGTTCCATCCAGTCCATAATCGCCGCCCCTTCGTGAACCTCGCCTATTTTATGAGAAATTCCGGTATAAAAAAGCACCCGTTCAGAAACGGTTGTTTTCCCGGCATCAATATGGGCAATAAAACCAATGTCACGATTTTTTTCAATTGGGTATTCTCTAACCATAGATTTACTACCAGGCGAAATGCGCAAAAGCACGGTTCGCTTCGGCTACTTTGTGGGTATCTTCCTTTTTTTTAACTGCATCACCGGTATTGTTATAGGCATCGGCCAATTCCTGAGTTAATTTTAATGCCATTGATTTGCCTTTTTTCTTTCGGGCGGCTCTGATAATCCAACGCATTGCCAGGGCTTTTCTTCTTTTACCCTTAACTTCATAAGGGACCTGGTAATTGGCTCCTCCCACTCTTCGTGATTTGACCTCAAGAAGAGGAGAAGTATTTTTTATCGCCTCTTCCAATACTTCAATCGGATTATCTTTCTTCAGATTCTTGGCAGCACTCTCCAAAGCATTATAAAAAATTTTCTGGGCAATGGATTTTTTGCCTCCTTCCATCAAATTATTGATAAACTTGGTTACCAGAATATCGTTGTATTTCGGATCCGGATTTATTTC